>Ga0233426_10003542_pt1 | contig 12276 bp, 12 predicted proteins | sample SI_118_April2016_6_FD_179875 | JGI IMG/M metagenome (GOLD analysis project Ga0233426, IMG submission 179875) | Seawater microbial communities from Saanich Inlet, British Columbia, Canada - SI_118_April2016_10_MG | ecosystem: Environmental > Aquatic > Marine > Inlet | place: Canada: British... | reverse complement strand
TTCAGCTGTATATATCTTTTGTTTTTTACTCATCTTATAGATCCCTAAATGGTGTAACTTATTTTAACTGTTTAGGAACTAGATGCTAAATTTTATTGTCTTAAAATGTAGTGGCATTATAGTGTTTCACAGTTGGTACTAGCAAACAGCCCAGAAGATGCCAGCATAACTACGATAGGTACCAATTTTTTTAGCAAGTGCATACAACAATATCCTTCAATTTATAATTTTCAAAGCGACATGATTGGTACTTAACTCGTTTGTGTTTGTGCTTGCAGCTTTTGAAAATCTTCTTTTTTTATAATGTCACATACGTTTTCATCAGACGAATAGACGATAACCGCAAGCCCTGACTTTAGCTGTCGAGTGAGCTGTTCTTTTTTTGTTTGGATATCGATTTCAAACTCACCATAATCAGTGCCTTGACGCGTAATGACTTCAAAAATCAAATTGTCTAAAGCTTCATCACTGAGCAAGGCATGGTTTACTTCAATCATTAAGAGTATCCTTGGGTCTTTCGTAAGTCCCGAAATAAAATTGCCACGGTTAAGCATGAGCAATGTAACATAGGGTTGATGCTAGCAGTTTTAGAGGGTGGTTAATAGCTATAAGCCCAGAAGGATACCGTTGTTTAGATGTTTTTTCTTTTTCAATAAGTCAAACTAAAAAGTTTGCTGCTAAAAATAAAGCTCCCTCGGGTGGGAGCTTTACGTGTGTAAGATAATTACCAACCAGTTCCCATTGGCGGGGCGCTTGGTATTATAGGAATATCGTTAGGATTATAGCTGGGATTATAGCTAGGGTTATAGCCAGGATTATAAGGATGGGTACAATTAGGCTGTTGAGGCTCCTCTCTATAAGGTGGTGGAGAAACACTATCCTGTTACTGGAAGAACTGTTGTGTATTTCGTCCTAGGTTACTATTTAGGCCAACTTTTTGCATTATATCAAACGTAGCATCCCCTACTTGAACCCTGCCTCTAAGCTCTCCCTGTCGTAGTTTTCTAATGGTTTCTAGGTGTGGTGAGCTGGGTTTAAATAGTGCGTTCCAAATGGATGTGGGTGTTTCTTTTTTTATCTCTAAAGCTAATGCCGTAATAGCGCATTTTACAACAAGTGGGTCCTGTCCTTTTTTCATAAGCGCTTGCTCTTCAGAGGATGTAAGTTGAAAACGGCATGGGTCATTTGGAATCAAAGCATCTGGATTGGAAGAGCTATTCATCGAATTTGATATCCAATCTTTCATCGGCAAAATAAGAGCTGCGGCCAAAAGAGAGGCACAAATGGTTGACAATACGACAACACCAGTAGGTGCGAACCCAGCGGCCACAGCAAAGCTAGCAATAGAAGCACCAAACGCTGCTGTCATTATCATGGCAGTTGCGGTGATGCTCACAGCAAGTGTCAACAATGACAAGCTTGCTTGCATCCACCCTTCATTATAATAAAAGCGCTGGAAGACATCAGAGAGTTGTTTAAAGACTGAGTATGCAGCTGCAGCAGCCAAAATAACCCCACCTAAAAGTGCTGCACCCAAGATGAAGGCCAGCAAGGGATCACCTTTGTTTTCTTCACTTGGTCGCGCTGGACGGTCTACAACGACGTATGTTGGCCTGTTGTTGTTATTAAAAAAGTACATCCAAAACCAAAAATTGTCGTTATGATGATAACAACGTGGTGGGCGCTGATAATGATTGCGAACAAAGGTACGATAAGTCGGAGGGGGGGTGCTAGCCGGGGTAAATTGTCTGGGTGCTTGGGGTGCTTGGGGTGCCTGAATACGGTTTACAGACAGTCCGTTAGCGTCCATAAACTCATAAAACACACGAGATGCCTTATTTAGCTCATCCGGATAAAGAGAGGTAAACCGGTTACCACCGTAAAAATAAAGTGCACTAAACGTATGTTCGAGCTCTTCTCTTATGGCTTCATTGCTAAAATTATTTTTTTTCCCTGAAGCAACGCGAGCTGATAGCTCATCATATAATTCAAACATATCGCGGTCGGTAAATCGGTTCATTCAGCAGGCCCTTGAAAGGTGATGTTTAGGCCATGCAAAATAACGTACTAAGCTTAAGGAAATATTAAGTATGGTTGCTTTGAGCCAATTCCAGCCCCTTGCGGTAAGCTTCACAAGCATTAGTTTGATCATTTAATAATTGTAGAAGATGACCAAGGGCTAGATAGGCATCAGGTATGGCACCATAGCTAATACTATTTTCAAAATATTCTCGTGCTTTACCCCATAAATTTTTGGCTTCACAAATTTTACCTAGGCAAAGTAAAAGTATTGGGGAATGGGGTTGCTCTTTTAAAAAGGATTCAGCGAAATTTAATTTTGCGCCATGGTTATTTAGTTGTCCATAGAGCGACATTAACGGCTCACTAAATCCTTTGGAAAGGGTTCTTCTTAACAATGTTTCGGCTAAGACATAATCTTCTTTGCCAATTAAATAGCTGCAATACAAAGCGATGATCTCTGGATCATACAAAAGTGCATGTGGCCGGCTTTCAAAGCTTGCTTCAAGCGCTTCATGTTGATTGTGCTTTAAATAATCTTTCATACTTTGAAGATAAACATATTGTTTTAAGTGGTCGTATTCAATTCGTGTTACTACCTGGTTTCTTTTTAACTCTGGGAGTAGTGCTATCAGTTGTGGCCAGTCTCTGACTTGTTTATACAACTTCATTAAGAGCTTGAGCACATAGGGATGGCTCGGCGTTAAGTGATGAAGATGTTGGAGCGTTGCCAGCGCTTGCTCCCACTGTTGGTTGGCAAGTTGTAGTTGAGCCTGTGTCAACTCAACGGCAATCTTGGCCTCTGGCATGGATTGTTGTGCTTCACGAAGGTAGTCATCTCGAAGCTTTGAGTCGCCCATTTCTTGGGCCGCTCTTGCTGCAGTTAAATAATTCAGGAGGGGGGTGTCTGTCCCTGGAAGTGCTTTGATGAGATGTGATTTGGCTTTATTCCAGTATCCCTCGCTAAACTCTATTAAGCCTTGGCGCGTCTTGGCTCGAGCCTTGCGCTTGATACGATCGGCTTTCCATCTACGGTAAGAAGAAGGAATATGCAGCGCCCAGCTTGCAATAGAAGTAAAACAATACAAAGCAATAAAACTGAGCACCAATGCAATCATTGCGACCCATAGCGTGGTTTCAATGGTCCACTTATCAACAGCAATTAATACGTACCCTGGATCATTTTGCAAATAAATACCAAGACATACGGAAGCCAGTAGTATAAAAAAAACAAATAAAACTCGAAGCATTAGCTATTTTCTCCTGTGGTTGGAGACTCAAGTGGCTTTAAATCTTTTGATTCAATCAGTTGGTTGAGTAAATTTAAAGAGCTTTCAATGTTTGGCTTAGGTTGATGAATAGGAATAGCCTTCAATATTTCTAGCTGGCTAATGACCGCCTTTGTGCTTGATGCGCTAGTCGTAAAGTTTCTATTAAGGCTTTTTACTGCTTGGTTCAAGGCCATTTTATAAACCGTTTCATTGTTTTGTAGAACAGCTAGCTGAGCCTCTTGAATGTTTAAACGAATGCTTTCACGCAGCATGGCTTCTTGCTCTGCTGATAACAAGGGTTGAATGCCTTCGTCATGCCGACGAACAATGACTAATCGTTCTAATAGATTAACACTATTTTTAAGCCTGTCGCGCCAAGCAGAAGGGGTTTTTGTATCATTATCATCACTTGTAGCAGTATCTTCAGTCAAATTTTGTCTTATTGGTGCTTTAAGTAGCGTATTTTGTGCGGCATCTAGTTTACTTAATATACCAGAAGTATCGAGTTGAGGGAGGGCTTTTAATTCAGCCATTTCGGCTGCCAATGCCTTCCTTACTTCAAAAAGACGTTGGTCATGAATGTTAGACAGCAGCTCATCTGCTTGGGTTAATAAGACTTGAGTCGAATTTAGGTTATCGGTCCAATGCGCATTAATTTGTGCTAACTGTAAATAGTAGCGGGCTTTTAAAAGCATCCAATCATTGGATTGGTATAATTGCTGTTTGAGCGTTGCTCTGTAGCTTTTGTCTAAGGTGTTCAGCTTGTCTTTCATTTGTGTTTGAGCACCTTGAAAAGAATCAGCTACTTGGTTGATTTGCTCACTGATTTTTCTGTTATTACCATCTAGTGCTAAGAGTTTTACTGATAGGTCATCAGCTCTTTTGTTAAGCTGGAAATGATTATAAGTGGCGTACAATGAGACCGCGATGGCTACTATAGAAAGGACCAATGCCAAAGAATTCGTCGCAGTTGAGGGTGATGAAGGTTTAGCTTCATTACTCTTTTCGGCAGGCTTTGAGCCAGTTTTTTTTGTTGTTGATTCGTTCGCTTTGGTCATGAGTCAATCCTTTATTATATTCTGTGCAACAATGCGTTGTGATATAGCTTCAATTAACATCCATTCTATTTTCAAAAAGTCTAAGCTTGAATGAATCGTACACAACGGGTTAGGTGTCATGCATTAACTTATTTATCGGCAGCGATGGCAATCCCCTAAGTTTTTTTCTTCTTCTCACATAGTATTGTGATTTTATTGTATAAATCACTATAGTTGCAAAGGATAACGGATTTTATTCCGAGTTTGTTCGCAAAGTCTGCTATACGTTGACTTATTACTATATAACGTTTGCTTATTAGCCAGTGCTCAGCTTCCGTGCCCATAAGGGTAAAGAGATTTTGAGCCGCCTCTTGGCTTGTCAGTAGTATAATATCGACAGAATCGTCTTGCCATAGGGCGCGGATAAATGATTGGGAATAGCTAGGAAGAGCCCTTCGATAAACGTCTATGGATTCAACGGTTGCGCCTCTTTTCGTTAGCTCATCTTCAAGAAGTGATAGCCCACCTTCACCCTTAATCAGCAGTATATTCTCCTGCTTCACTGATTTGAGAACGTTTAGCTTTAGTACTCCTTCGCTATTGGCGTCTTCTGGAATAAAGTCGACACGCACACCTTCTTGGGTCAATGCATCAGCTGTAGCTGGACCAATTGCAATGATATTTATAGAAGAGGGCCACGATGATTGTCGCGTTCTAATTGCTTTAAAAAAATAAGTGGCAGCATTGGCACTGATAAAAATAGCGTACTTTATACGCTCAAAAGAAAATGCTTGTTTTTCCCAGCCCTCTGTCGGTTCGATGGCAATAACCGGAAACGCTATACTTTCCCCACCCGCCGACTCAATAATAGAAGTAAGCGCCTCATTCTGCCCTATGGGACGAGTGTTTAAAATGCTAACTTTTGAATGTTGAGACGATTGTGAGCTCATGATTGTAATGCATCGCTTATGAGCTGTTTTGCTCCTTTCTCAAGCAAAATAGTTGCACACTGCTCTGCCATATGGTCTACATCGTCTATGCTGCGAGTTTGACTGGAATACAATTCAATCAGGCCATCAACACTTAAGAGTCTGGCCTTCAAGCAAACTTGGCTATCGTCTTTGGGGGCGCAATAGACGGCAAGAGGGGCATGGCAGTTACCTCCAAGTAAGCGATTAACTTTCCGTTCGGCACTTACACAAAGTGATGTCACTTTATCGTTTAAAGGTTTAAGTAACTCAAGAAGGCGAGTATCTTCTTCTCGACACTCTATACCGATAGCGCCTTGCCCACAGGCAGGAAGCATTTGCTGGTCATCAAAGCGCTCACTTATATAGGCAGTTCTCTCCATGCGCTCAAGGCCTGATATAGCCAACACGATGGCATCGTACTCGCCGGCTTTTAGTTTTTCGATTCTAGTTAATATATTGCCGCGCAAAGGTTTTATGATTAAATCAGGCCTAAGCGCTAATAATTGAGTTTGTCGTCGTAAGCTGACCGTACCCACAACAGATCGCTGGGGCAATGAAGATAATTGTTTATGCTCTACACTCACTAAAGCATCAAATGGATCATGTCTTTTGCATATGGCTGCTAAGTTTAAGCCATCTGGAAAGCTTGCTGGTACATCTTTCATGGAGTGAACAGCAAGATCAGCTCGTCCATCTAATAATGCTTCTTCTAATTCTTTGACAAACAAACCTTTGCCACCAATATTTAACAGCTTATCTTTGAGGAATTTGTCCCCAGTGGTTTTCATGGTAACCAAATCAACCTCAAGTTCAGGCCAATGAAGCATGAGTAACTCTTTGATGTGATTCGCTTGCCAAAGGGCGAGAGGGCTTTCACGAGTTGCTATTTTTAAGTTATGTTTTGCCATAAGGTTTAATGGTATAGAGGTTGTTGATAAGCAAACGATGATATCATTAATCCTTATAAGGGGAAAACGGTATACAGCGCCTCTCCTCAGTCTGAACAGGAAACCCTATAGATAAAACAAGCAACAACTCAAATTACGCGCCTAATGACTTGAAAATAGTGGATTTTTACTATCCAATGAACATAAGTGATTAAAAAGGGACGATATGACACTCATAAGCAATATGCTTAATATTATCGATAAATTCATGAGGGAAAACATGTCTAGCTCGGCGCACCAGCATGTTTTGGTCGGGTTTATCGTTTTCTTGGGCTTTCCTTTATTTTATTTGTTGTGGAGCCTTTCTTATCCAGAACAGCACAACTATCCATCATTAGACTTAAGGGTAATCAGTAGCTTGCTTGGTCTTGGGCTCATATTGACTCCAATCTGGCCAAATGCGTTACGCCCATTTATTCCTTGGTATTGGTTTTTAACGCTACTTTTTGTATTACCATACTTTTTTACGTATTCATTTTTAATAAATCGTGCCAATGACTTATCATCTATGTCGTTATTAAGCAGCGTTTTTTTATTGGTTTTATTGGTTGATTTTTTTAGCTTGATGGTTTTGTTGGTATTGGGTATTGGGCTAGCATTCATTAGTTACAGTATTACAGCCCCTGAACTGTATTTTAACCAAGAGCATGCTGAAGTCGCTTTGCTTGGTGTTTTATTTATTGTTGCAGGCTCAACCGTGCACTATAAAACTGCTATTTTACAACGCCAAAGAATAATGGGTATGGCGGCAGCTGCTGGTATGATTGCTCATGAATTGAGAACACCTTTGTTAGGTATTAAAAGTGGTTCGCAGGCACTTAAAACGGCATTGCCCGCCTTGTTTGAAGCTTATCGACTAGCTAAGGAGCATAAATTAATACCCAATGAAATTCGTAAAAATAGATTATTACAGCTTGAAGGTGTTAACGATCGCATTATCAGCGAAATTAATTATGCAAATACCATTATTGATATGCTGCTTGTTAAAGCTGGGCGTGATAATTATTTGCAAAACTGCACGTTAGAACCTTGCTCCATGGCAAATTGTGTTAAAGAAGCAATTGAAAGATACCCATTTCGCTCTGAAGAGGCGCGAAATTTGGTTCAGTGGGAAGGGGACTTTCAGTTTTTGGGTTCTAAGCTGCTGTTACAACATGTGATTTTTAATTTATTGAAAAATGCTTTGTATGCCATTGCTGAGGCTGAGCGTGGAGAGATTCAAATTTGGACCAGCTCAGATAAGCAGAATAACTATTTGCATTTTAAAGATACCTCAATAGGTATGTCTTCTAGACAATTGGCTAACCTGTTTGACCATTTTTATACAACAACGTTTATGGGCACAGGAATAGGATTATCTTTCTGTAAGCTTGTTATGGAAAGATTTGGTGGGGATATATTTTGTGAGTCTGAAGAAGGGGCTTATACAAGGTTTACCTTGTTATTTCCTAAACAAGATATATCCACGTAATTTGATTTTAAATATTGAATTGTAATCGCATTGTCCTATATCGTTATATATATTATTCGACAAGCAGATGAATTAAAAGGCAAATATTCGCATTTTTAGATATATTGGGTATATACTTGTTTCTAGTATGCAGTTAGCCTGCTTTATGCAAATATTTAAAATGATGAGCTGATTGGCGCTCAGGAGGAGCTATGCAGAATTTATCCATACCAACATGTTATTTTCCAAGCACGGTTTTATTCTTAGATGATAATCGTGATTTTCTTCTGAATTTTGTGCTTCAGCTTGATGAAGGTTTGGCATACCGGATATTTGATAATCCAACTAAGGCGCTTAACTACCTCCACAACAAGCATCTTGAGTTTTCATTTTTAGAAAATAATTGTGCTGGCGAATATGATAAGGCGAAAAAAACACAATTTGCCAATGGTGATTTAAGTGATGAAATAGCTGCCATCAATGCCGAAGTGTATAACCCCAATCGCTTTGCTGAAGTATCCGTTGTAGTTGTTGACTATGCAATGCCTGGAATGGACGGGCTAGAATTTTGTCGTCGCATCGAAAACCCTAAAATTAAAAAAATTCTCTTAACAGGGCAGGCCGATGAGACATTAGCAGTTGAGGCTTTTAATGAAGGATTAATCGATCGCTATATTAAAAAAAATGATACACATGCTATAGAGCTTATTACCAAAAGCATCGAAGACTTGCAGGCACAATATTTTAATACCATATCCTTAGAAATAGAGCGGATGCTATCTATTAACCCACCCGCTTGCTTAAAGGATGAGGGGTTTATACATTTTTTTAAAAATGTCATAGCAGAAAATCATATCGTTGAATATTATTTGGCTGAAAAATCCGGCAGTTTTTTTATGCTGGATGAAGATGCAAATACGAGTTTTCTTATTGTAAAAAACGAGCGGGATATGGTTTGTTGTCAAGAGCTTGCTCTTTCACATGGTGTTGATAAAGATGTGTTGAGTGGAATAGCGTCTCGAAATAAAATTCCTGTAATTTGGGGGAATAATGCCTTAAATTTAACTAAGGATGATTGGGCTAGCTGTTTATTTCCGGCAGAGCAATTACATATCCCAAGCGCTCATTACTACACGTACCTTAAGGGTAATGACTTATTTAATGTTCGTCAGCCAAAAATTCTTTCCTATAACCGCTATTTAGAAGAATTAGATGCTGAAGAACTATTGATGGACTAAACTGGGTTAAGGTTTCACTGGAAATTGAGCCAACATCAGGGTATGATTTTTCTATATTAACAAATGGTTAAGCCCATGCGCGTCGCACTCATTTTATGTCTGGCATTTATTTTTACATCGTCTTTTGGTGCAGAAGATTTTTACCGCCAGCAAACCCAAAAGCGCATAAGCCCCATAGGTCAAGTTAGAGTTAATGGACCTGAGCGGGCTGGCGATGAAAAAAAAGAGCTACCTGCTCAGAACTTTGTTAAAAAATCACCCGGTGAAGAAACCTATGAGATGTATTGTAAGGTTTGTCACCTAGCAGGCATTGCCGGGGCTCCTAAGTTTCGTGATGAAGCGCAATGGAAGCCTAGAATGCAAAAAGGGCTAACTGGAATGGTGTCCAATGCAATTAAAGGTATTAATGCTATGCCTCCTAAAGGGACATGCTTAAAGTGCACGGATGAAGATATTCGCCTAGCAGTTGAACATATGGTGCCACAAAAATGACTAAACGTTTTTATCGCGCATATCAATCTTTGTTTTTATTCGTAACGTTATTAGTCGTAACGTTTTCTTTTTATTTTCAATATTACTCAGGCCTTCAGCCTTGCCCATTGTGCTTGATGCAACGAGTTTGCGCTATGGTATTGGGCGTGTTTTTTCTTATGGGCTTATGTGTTTCAACACTTAAGAGAGCCCGTGTTGTCGTTGTCATGCAAATGGTGTTTTCAGTATTTGGGAGCTATTTTGCTTTGAGGCAGCTATGGTTGCAGTCATTGCCTACGGACCAAGCGCCTGCATGTATGCCCGGGTTGGACATTATGATGAAATACTTTCCATGGCAAGACATTATCCAAGCATTATTATTAGGGGCTGGTGACTGTGCAGAAGTAGATTGGAACTGGCTTGTCGTGTCTATGGCGGGCTGGTCAGCAATGTATTTTATGGTTATGTTTTGCGCCTCATTTCTTAGTCTATGGATGCTTACAAGTGCATTAAATAAGCGCTAACAGTATATACCCCATCTGACCTGAATTTAACTTTGATCCCGAGCTATACTATCCAGATCACATTGAGTCACTATTAAATCATGATGAAACATTAATGAACTGGTAATGCAGGAGCTTATTCTGTAAAATCGGTGCTTTTGCGGCTTTAAGTGTGAACAATCAATTCAGTTGTGAAGTCCTACACCAACATAAACACCTTCCTGCTCGTGTAACCAAAGTTAGAACACCTCATGGCCCCTTTATTACACCGGTTTTTATGCCAGTGGGCACACGTGCTGGTGTGAATAATATGATGCCGTCTGAGTTAACTGAGGCTGGTAGTCAGATTATCTTAGGAGGCAATACCTACCATATGCTTTGCGCGCCTGGTATGGAAGTGATTGAAAAAGCGGGTGGTATGCATCCGTTTATGGGCTGGCATGGACCAATGTTAACCGATAGTGGTGGTTTTCAAGTATTTAGCTTATCTAAAAATAAAAATATTTGTACCATCGATGAAGAGGGGGCTCATTTTTCAATACCTGGCACAGATAGACATATCCATATGACCCCAGAAATGTCACTTGAAACACAGAAAATAATTGGTGCTGATATTATCATGGCATTTGATCAATGCACACCAGATAGCTGTACTGAAGATGAAGTACGTCACATTATGGCCAGAACGCACCGCTGGTTGCGTCAGTCAGTCGAGTATCATCAAGAGCAACCTAATTCACTCTATGGTGCCAAACAAGCATTATTTGGGATTATCCAAGGTGGTATCTTTGAGTCACTTCGAAAGGAAAGTGCGGAATGTGTTGTATCCATGAATACAGATGGCTTAGCGATTGGTGGTGAAACCATTGGTTTTGATATGGTGAAGACCGTCGAGGTATTGCGCTGGATAATGGATTTACTCCCAGCAAACAAACCAAGATATACCATGGGCGTGGGTATGTCCCCCCAAGATTTACTTGATGTGGTTGCTGAAGGGGTTGATATGTTTGATTGTGTTGCTCCAACAAGAAACGCAAGACATGGATCTCTGTATTGCGGGCAAGTCGTTAAGGATGGCCACTGGTTAAAGTTTACCAGCGAGCACGTCCAAGAGCGCATTCAAATTAAAAAAGGTGTTTATGCTAACGATATGAGGCCTATCATGCCAGAATGCGCGTGCTATACTTGCCGTCATTACCCAAGGGCTTATCTGCACATGCTTTGCAAACAAAAGGCAAACTTGTTTACCGCACTAGCAAGTATACACAACATCCATGTTTTACATGATGTGTGTGATAAAATGCGTGAGTGCATAATAGAACATTCTAAGTAAGGAGTTGTAATGATTGAAATAAAAACCTCAAAAGGCGATATTAAAATTGAGCTTGATAATGAAAGCACGCCAGAGACTGCAAGTAACTTTTTAAGTTATGTAAAAGATGGATTTTATGATGGAACCATTTTTCATAGAGTGATTAATAATTTTATGATTCAAGGCGGCGGCATGACTCCAGATATGGAATCAAAAGAGACCAACGAGCCAATTAAAAATGAAGCAAAGCTTGCCAAGCCAAACAAAAGAGGCTCGATTGCAATGGCAAGAACCATGGATCCTCATTCTGCAACGGCACAGTTTTTTATCAATTTAGTTGATAATGATTTCTTGAATTTTACCGGTGAGCACGCACAAACATTTGGTTACTGCGTATTTGGTGAAGTCGTTGATGGAATGGATGTGGTTGACACCATAGCGAAGGTAAAAACAGGCTCTAAAATGGGACACGGTGATGTGCCAGAAGAAGACATTTTTATCCACTCAGTCAAAGAAGTTTAAGCAGTGGGGTCAGCCACTTGCCCCTTTGCCTCAAAGGCAAGTGGCTGACCCCTTTTACTAGTCTATACTTATGAAATAGTCCATTCCAAAATGGCTTGAGAGCATCATTGACCAGGAGGGAACCAGGTGAAGCGATTGATAGGGCTTATACTTTCACTTTATAGTTTGGGGTCACTAGCACATCCAATATTGATTACGGGCAAACCAACACCACTGGTTACGCACGTTGGATATTTTACGCTTCCGGATAATTACACTCAAAAAGGTCGATATCACTTTATTGAGTTAGGAGGGGTGAAATGGGTTTGTTATATATTAGAGCGGCCCCAACTCAACGAATTGCCAACAGTCACTGTAATCATTGAAGAAAATAAGCTTAGAGTCCCATGGACATGCTATCGCTATGATCTGCCATTCCGCACCTAATGGTAAAGAATTTTTAATTAACCAAACCGGCTAAAAGATTAAATAACCTTGCTTTTCCAGTACGTATTTTTGTGTATACTCTCAGCATGTTATAGATGTTGTGTATTGT
>Ga0233426_10003541_pt1 | contig 12279 bp, 15 predicted proteins | sample SI_118_April2016_6_FD_179875 | JGI IMG/M metagenome (GOLD analysis project Ga0233426, IMG submission 179875) | Seawater microbial communities from Saanich Inlet, British Columbia, Canada - SI_118_April2016_10_MG | ecosystem: Environmental > Aquatic > Marine > Inlet | place: Canada: British... | reverse complement strand
AAGTTGATGGTATGTGAGGAATGCATGAGCCGTATACGAGGTCCGTACGTACGGTTCTGTGAGAGGGATGAGGCATGAGCCTCACCCTACTCGATATTCATTTTTTTGTGTTTTTAAAGCAGCGTCTAAAAATTTTACAATGGTAATTACAACCCATGACATAAGCCATTTAACTCATTGAAGTTTAATCATATATCAAAATTGGAATGTAATATGTTAAGAATTACATAATGAAATTTATGAGAATATTTGATGGAACACAATAGCCTGAGGCATCCGTTAATTGAAAGGCGAACAAAACAAAATGACTTTAACGAGTTGTGGTCTAATTTAACATTAGCACAAAAATTTTCAGCGAGTAGTCTGGCAAAATATGGTTATGAATTATCATTTATTCGTTGCTCTTCAAAAGGGAATGTTGCTTTAATGCTACTTGATGATAATGCGACAATTATACATTTTGATGGCAATATTGTTACCTCGCCAGATATTGAAGTAAGATAGTTAAACGGTATAAAGAAAAGTAATTTCACCTTAAGGTTCAGTCTTACTTTTTACTTCATTTCTTTTCCCTCTTCTTTAATTAAACGGCATTAAACTTATTGATAAAGATCGATCTTGTGATTGTAATATCAGCCTGCCAAGCTGCCTGTGTGTATGGATTGGCTAACCCTAGTCAATAATATATTCAATCAATGGTTCAATTTATCAAAATACATTGATTAAGCCAATTTACAATAATTTTCTTTTAAGGTTCGAACTACAAAACTTTAAGCTTTAAACAAGTTGCTTTGTCGATGCTAATGTAAATATTCATCGAAAATGTCAAAAACATTACCCAAGCTGTTGATTATAAATAGTTGTAATATTTAGTAGCTAAGGTAGGCTAAATTACATTAAATAATTAAGTGCGCTAAGTATTGATGATTAAAATAAATTTTGTAGTATACCTCTTAAGTGCATTCGTTCTTATTGGCTGTTCAAGCCAGCCTTCGGCAACAGCAAAGTTTAAAAGTAATTTCGATTTTACAACGATTGAAAGTTATAGCACTTATCCACGAAACTCAGTTTTTGGCGAATCCCAAAATATAAGTTATTTCATCAGAAATAATATTGAAATAGCCATTGAGCAAGGCTTGGATAGTAAAGGGCTTATATATCAATCGAATGATAAAGCGGATGTCATTATCGGTTATCATTTAATTCATAGTTTTCCCGATCTACACAAATATAATCAAGAAGTGAAATATTGTGATCCTTGCTTGCATTCTGGTTTAGCGGTTCAAGATAAAAAAGCATGGCAACTTGTACCTGGAAATTTAGTGCTGGATGTTGTTGATCAAAAAGATAAGCGCTCAGTTTGGCGAAGTGTTTACCCTCTCAAAATAAAACCTAAAGATAACAGCCAAGAAGTACAAGAAAAAATTCAACAGGCGGTAGCTGTTATGATAAAAACATTACCACTGGATTTATCTTAGCTTTATGGGACGAGATTGAATGATTAAGTGGTTATTTATTTCTTTGTTTGTATTGTCTATTTTTTTGCTATTTCTTTTAGGGTTTGGTGTGTTGCTTTATGATAATGAAAAACAGCATGAATCATATAATCGACAGCTTCTCAATGAAAAGCTGCAGCAATACCAAAGCGATAATACTAGTGAAAGCTTTGCTATAACCTCTGTACCCATAGTTCACCCTGAAAATAAGCAACGAAAAAAATCCACCAGCCTTTCTATTCTCGCGAATAATTTAACTTGTGTAGCTAATGATCAATGTATGGTTGTTGAGATTGATTTTGTTGATTTAACTTGTACCGTTGCTGTGAATCAAATTGGAGAGGCACAGTTAAAAAAAATAGAACAAGATGAAACTATGATTGGACGATGTGAAAACAGAATTCATGAGAGTAATGCGGTGTGTGTAAATAATTTTTGTACACTCGCACCAACTAATTAGAGTCTTAGCTACCAAACTTTTATATTGCTGTTTATAATAGCATTGAATTTAATTAGGTGATTTTTTATGACTTTTCCAAACGATGATACAGGCCAAGTTTTAGCTGAAATGCAAGCTGCGGGTATTGATTTAACTATTCTTCATAATGTTGTATTTTTCCAATTGTTTGAACAAAAAGAACAAGCTGAGGCGATGGCGGAATTGTTAAAAGAAAAAGCGCCAGATATGCAGATGAATATTCACCCAGATGAAACGCCCAATGTTTGGGATTTAGACTGTACGGTAAAAATGTTACCTGATTACGATGCAATTGTTGCTCAAGAAGCACAGTTTGAACAAATTGCGGCTAAATTTAATGGCTATAACGATGGCTGGGGTATTGAAGCATAACCAAATGTTCATAATTAGGAATTTCTTTTCATTTTTTAACGACTTTATTACAGAAACATACAATTAATCCACACTTGTACAACAGTAAGTAATGAACTTTCCTTCGATAATAGTTTCATCTTAAAAACCTTATTAAAGGGAATAACATGAAACTAAGAACAACTTTCAACTCTATATTAATCGCACTATCACTAAATACCTTATCATTTGCTGATGAAATTAAAACCATTCACACTGTTGGTTTACAATATGGTATTGGAGGGCTTGAACATCAAGGAAAAGACACTAACGGGCAAGGGGTAGGTCATTCATACCTATATTACAATTATCAATTTTTGCCAAATTACTATGCTGAAATTGGCTTATTAGGTGGGGAAGATATTGATGATTGGCAATGCAAAGATGATGCTAATGGTGATTTAAAGTGTTACACGGATGAGAGTGATAAGTTTGAATTAAATGCAGATGACTTTGATTTCAGTGCCATTGTATTAGCAGTAAAAACCGATTTACATTTAAGTAAGAGAAACAAACTTTACGCCAAAGTTGGCGCTGAATTTTACGATTACCAGTTCAAGCTAGACAGAAAAGAAATTATTAAAGAAGACGGCATTGGTTTATTACTTGAAGCCGGCTGGGAATATAGTTGGGATAATGGTATTGGTATGAATGCAGCGATTCAGTATCATAATATGGATGATTTAGACATGAACACTCTTAATTTAGGCGTAAGCTATGCTTTTTAAATTGATGTTTTTGCGTTAATTAAATCTATTAAAAGTTAATCAGTTTTCTTTATCCGCTATATTGAAGGCAGGTAGTGATACTTGCCAATATATTGCAGCCAGTCTTAATTTTAATGCGCCAACAATGGCACAAATAGTTGCGACGTTATCGGATAATCCTAATTCATTAAAAATTACGAATAAACAACCTCCCAACATTGCGGCCAAAGCATAAACTTCTCGTCTTAATATCATCGGAATAACATTACATAATACGTCTCTTATCATTCCTCCCGCAACGCCCGTAATTGTACCCATTACTATAGCTACAGGAATAGGTGCGCCTAAATTTAAAGATTTTTGTGTCCCTAAAACAGCAAATAACGCTAAACCAAAAGCATCAGCTATTAATAAAAACCGTTTAGGGATTCGTTTTGGTCGACGGATCACGATAATCGTTAAAATGGCCGTCAATAAAATAACCAATAAATAGATAGGGTCTGCCACCCAGAATACCGTAGTGCCAAGAATCACATCGCGAATTGTTCCGCCACCAACGGCTGTTACTGCGGCTAAAACGACTACACCAAAAGGATCAAGTTTATATCTGCCCGCCATTAATGCCCCCGAAAGAGCAAAGACAATGACGCCAAATAAATCTAACCAGCGCAGCAATTCAAACATTTATTTTTCTTTTATCAATGGCAAATCAGCTGCAACCCAAGCCTTATAATCGCCTTCTAAATGCCTAAGTTGAGTAAAACCGTTTGATTGAAGTATTGCTTCCGCTGCTTGTGCTCGACGCCCAGAACGACAATGAACAATGACCGTTTTATTTTTATAATCTGATAAAGTTCCTAAATGTTGTTCTATCGTGTCGTGGCTAATATTTAACGCCTCTTTGATATGCCCCGCTTTAAACTCTTCATCACTGCGAACATCTAGCACAATAAACTCAGGTGCTTTTGCGGCATGTTGTAAACTCAGTAATTGTTGTTGCGACATTTTTCTTATATCACTAGCTTCACTTACGAAAGATAAGCAAGCGACTAACCCAAAGATGGCAAAAAAAAGGTGAGATTTCATCAGAGTAACCTTATTAAGTATGTTTATTTAATTCTTTATTTAGTGATGAGTATAACAATAACCGTGACGATTGAAATTAATATCCCGGACGCTAATGTCATGACTAAATTTAATTGCTTTGTCGCGGCAATAATATCTTTCGCTTGAGGTTGTTGCCCTTTATCGTTAAACGATAACCGTCGCACTTTATTTTTACTGTACATAGCAACACCGCCAAGTCTTATTCCTAGTATGTAAGCGAGATAAGCGACAATGATACTGTTATTGGCACTAAAGAATAAGCTTTTTATCAAACGCCAAAACAATGTGATAGGTTGATTTATAGAGGTAAAAATTAATAATAATAGAAATATTCGACAAGGTAACCATTGCAATAAGTTAACTGTTTTATTGATGAAATGGCCAAAATAGCCAAACTGATGATGTTTAATATTCCAGCTGTAATGCGTCTCTAAAAGCAAACGAAACGTTAATGCGGCCAAAGGACCTATCAGAATAAAAAGAAAACCTATCGTAAACTGTTGTTGAAATTTTCTCAGCACAAGCATTTCAATACAGGCTTTACTAATACCTATTGGAGATAACTGCTCACTATCTCGAGATAACCAAGGTCCAATATATTTTTTGGCTTGATACTTATCTTGAGCAGCTAAGCTTTTTGCAGTTTCTTTACTGACACTATTCAAATTAAATGTTCCCAGTGCCGCAAACAATAGAATGGCTTGCCAAATAACTGGTACCGCAATAAATTCCTCAAACAACCAAAAAATCACCACTAAAGGCGTAATGGTAATTATGGTCGCAAGAAAACCGGCGATTTTACGCTGAGAATGACTGTTTTTTTCGTTGTTTACTTTTGCTGCAAGCTGTTGACAATAAAAGCGATAAAAAGTGAATGTTGGTTGTTGTGTAAAAGAAGGTGATATTTTATTAAAAATGATTTTTAAAAGTACGACCCCTAATAACACAACTATATTTTGTGCTATTAGGGGTAAGTTGTAATAAACGTCAATCATTGAGGCTAAATTACTATGACAGCGTTTTATTCTGTAAACTTTTCAACATATTCAGTACTAATTGTGATGAATTTACAGAAGCTGTTTCAAGATAAGACTCGAATGATGTTGGAGATTCTTTTCCTGCGATATCAGACATTGAACGAATAACAACAAAAGGAGTATTTAATTGATGGCATGTTTGAGCAATTGCGGCACCTTCCATTTCTACTGCCGCCATTGTTGGAAAGTTATTTCGTGCTTTGGCAATGTCATAATCTTTAGTCATAAAAGTATCACCTGTGGTGATCAAACCCACTAAAGTTTGTATGTCATTTAAAGCTTCAATACCTGATTTTGCTGCTTCAACTAAATCAGGGTGAGGGATATATGCAGCAGGATTTGCAGGAAGTTGTCCTATTTCATAGCCAAATGCTGTTACGTCAACATCGTGGTACCTTACTTCGGAGCTAATCACAATATCGCCCACTTTTAATGATTGTTCAAAACCACCTGCTGAACCTGTATTTACAACATACTCTGGTTGAAATTCACTAATTAAAAAAGCCGTAGCCAAAGCAGCTGCAACTTTACCAATGCCTGATTGAACAATAACAACATTATTGCCGGCTAATTGGCCTTGGTAAAAAGTATAACCACCCACTTGAGAGGTTTTTGCATCAACTAATTGTTCTTTTAAAATTGCAACTTCTGGTTCCATTGCCCCGATAATGCCTGCTTTCATGGTTCTTCTTCAAAATAAAAGGTTAGATAAGTCATATTATAACCTGATTCTAAGTAAGAGGAGAATACTCTAATAAGCGAACATCAGCATGAATAATTTATTTATCATCGATATAAGTAAGTTCTTATTTAAACATAGTTAAGAGGTGTTCAGCTGGATAAATTCAAAGGCGATCAATATGTTTTTATCGCCTTTGAATTAGTATGAAATTAATGAGGTAATGCGGCATGCTGTGGAGCAGGTATTTGTCTAGGTAAGTTTGCTTGTGCAACTGCTGCAGCAGAAGTTATCACGCCGCTATTATTTTCAGGTTTTACTTTCGAACGGGCTCTTACCAAAGGTGCAGGAATAATACGTCCTTTAATTTTTGGTTCAGGAGCAGTATTGCCTAATAATCGGCTGTTAATGCAAGCTCTTATTTCGTCGACGCTATAGTTACTTTTTACTTTAATACGAATATGAGGAATGGTTGCCGCTTCTAAAGCACCACTAACAAACCAATCTTTTTTGACTTTATAGCCTTTACCTTGAGTATCCACTAAATCAATGGCGGCAAGTAACCTCATTGAATCACGGTCACAAATGACAAAGTCTAAATATTTATTGTCAGCGTTATTCGTCGCTGTTTGACCCGCTTTTGATGAAACACCATTTCTGATAGTGACCATATCGGACAATTTCACACGATTTATTACACGATATTTTTGCCCCAACGCTTGCTCAACTAAATTTTGAAAGTTTTTCTCTGCTGCTGTAAAAACAACATTTTTCTTCTCAAAAGGGAAAGGAAAGCTATTGTCGTTTAAGCGACTTGCTAATAAAGCAACAATAACAATTAGGCTGATCATGGCAAATAGTATTAGTTCCATAGTCATCTCCGACAGTTCAATTTTTTGACGTTTACATAGTTAGTGTTGAATAAGCACTTAATGTGCCAGAGAGATTAATTTATTTATGTTGAGAGCAAATTAGCTTCATTCTTCTATCGGCCAACAAATTTGACTTTGATTTATTCTAAAACTTTTGAACATTAATCACCCTGAAAATATATTAGGATTTACTAAATTAGTTTTGACTAATGTATTATTGAAGATTTATGATGAGCAATATAACTTCTCATAAGAAGAGTTTCATTTGCCCTACTAAATGAGCTATTTACTCTTCTTTAATGTGCCGTAAATATAAAATTCGGTAATAATAAATGCACTAGGAATGAAAAATGTTTGCGAATGATATGATTGCAAAAGTTCAGATGGTAAACACGTTAATCCCCGATGAAAAATTAGTGGTAGGCGGACAGCCAACGATTGATGATCTTAAGTTATTGCACAGTTTTGGGGTAAAACAAGTGGTTAATTTAAGGGGAATCTGTGAAGAGAATCATTTTGATGAATCTCAAATTTTAGAAGAGCTTGGCGTTGAATATCATACTATTCCTGTAACTGATATCAGTACCTTTACTAAAGAGTGTGCAGAAAAATTAAAAGGCATATTAGCGTTAAACCAACCAACGTTAATACATTGCGCCAGTGGTAATAGAGTTGGAGCCTTAATTACTTTACAAGCCTTTTGGTTTGAGGGATTTTCAGCACAAGAAGCATTAGATAAAGGGATACAAGCCGGGCTAACTCAACTTAAAGCACAAATCAGTCAACTTATTGGCTTATAGTTTTACGGTATAAATTTGAAAGGCTATGTGTGATAGTCAATTGGAATGATAAAACGTAAAAATAGCGATCATATTTCTTGAGCGCTATTTTTATTGGTATTTAATGTTGGATTTAGCTTATTGATTAACTTGGATATTTAGCTTCTAGTGCAGCGTAAAGTTGCTGTTGAAAATCAACTGCACTTGCGTCTAATTCATTCACTAATTTTGCCAACACCTCATTGTCTTCTTCACCATGCCAAATCTTAATATATGAACCTTCTTTATAGCCGTGATCTTGACGGAAGAAATTCAGTGTATTTTTTCCAACATACTGACGGAATAATTCAGCTAAATCCATATCCATTAAGCGCATACAATCAGCTAGGGAAACAGCATCAAAGGCCTTTTTTGTTACTGCCGCAGAAGCTAGGTTTTCAAGCGCAATTTTAAAATCACTTTCATCAGTTCGCTGCGTTAATTCATTAGCAAGTTGATTAGTGATATCGCCAACAGTAGCGCCGGTCATTAAACGTAAACTTAAACCAAAGTGAAAAATATCAACTAGCTCTAATTGAACTTGAGCCACTTCTATTTCTTGATTTTTCCACCATTTCCACCCGTGATGATCAAGCATCTCAGCACATTCAACCCATATTGCGCGGTACCATTCATAACCGTTATCACGCCAAGTTTCACTGACACGAGAATTCATGGCATCTTGCATGGTTAACATTTGACTGATTTGGTTTTGTGCTGTCAACAATTCGCTCATTTTCGTCTCTATTTTTAATCAATTATTCGAAAAATATTTTCAAGGCTATAGTTTGCCGTACGTAAGCGAATGTGACAAGTAAAGAGATGTGTTTTGTTCTTTAATTATTAGCGGATCAAACGTTAACTAATAATTGATTCGCATTACTTACTTGAACAATCTGCCGCACTTTTTAAACCTAACATTTTAAAGAAGGTTGCCGCAGGGCAAAAACCAGTAAACGAAGATTGAAATAAATTAGCCCCAATAAATGCAGTAAACCAAATAAAGTTGGGGTGTACCCAAATAGTTAAGGCTAGTGAAAGTAATACCATGAATCCGGCAAAGCGAATAATGGCATTTTCTAAGGTGATAGGTTTTTTCATGATGGAATTCCTTATTTTATGTATAAAACTAAAAACTAAAAACTAAAGCGTACTCTGAACCAAACATTACTATTTTCTTGGTGTTGACCAAAAAAAGAATAGTCTTTATCGCCAGAAAAAATATTTGCACCCGCAGAAAATGAGAGATTGTCATCGTAGCGAAAGTTAATTGAGGGTTTTAAGTAACTGTCTTGATCGGTGGGTGAATAAAAAACAAATAACGAATAAATAAGCTTTTGTTGTAACGTTGAATACCGAAGTCTCATAGTGGATAGTTGACGAAATTCGTCTACTTGCTCATCAGCAAAAACGTTCGATTCAGTAAAAGCCTCATATTGCTGCGTTTTTTCTATATAGTATTGCAACCCTAGGGATAAGTTTTTAGCGATTTCTTGCTCATAACCGATCAATGCTCTGATTTGACTGTTTGGAATAATAGGGTTGTTACCTTGTTTGTCTTCAATACTGTTGTAATAAGAGAATTCAAACTTAAAAATACCATGACTAATCGGGGTTAAAGCACTTGCGCCCCATGCATTCATTTTAGGGAAATATGGAATACCTTGGCTATTTACTCCAATAGGTGTTGTCCACGCGCCTTTGTAACCATAAAGGGCATATTCAACTCCTTGAATAGTTGTTGCTAATCGAGCAGAAAATTGTGCATCTTTCGTTTGGTCTACAAAAAAGTATTCAGCAGGCGCAACATTGTCTTTTAACAAAGGTGAATAAAAAGAGAACCGTTCTCCTGTTAAATAATGATCGGGAGAGAATTCTGGTGTCCAAGCTAGATCAAGGGTGAACTTTTCCCAGTAACTGGTCAGTCGAATACTGTCGGACGCTGCCTTTAAATATTCATCATCACGACCCGAAAAAAAGGATTGCCAATCTTTGGAAAATAAATCGTTAAGAAAAACATAATCACCTGTGCCCCAAGTCAGTACTTGGCGACCAAGTTTTACGTCAAGGTTATTTAAAGGACTAAATGCTATATTAAATTCACGCGTTTGAAAAATTGCTTTTTTAAGCACTCCGTCATATAGAAAATCGCCTTTTGCACCAAGCTCAAATAACTCATGACTGTAATCAATATTAATTCGTCCTCGCACCTCTTTAAGGGCAGATGTTGATTCAACCACATTGTTTTGAATAAAATGTCCGTAAGCCATTTCTATAAAGTGGCTGATTTGCCAAGGTGATTTTTTTGGCACATCTTGCCAATCATCTGCCCACTCATCATCCCAATTACTGGCTTGTTCTTGTGGTAATTGTTCTGCTTGCTCATATGAGTTGGCAGTTGTGAGCCAAAAGCATGTGAGCAATACTGATGGAATTAAGGCGATTGATTTCACTATTTTAACCATGCTTTTGGAGGCGTTCTTAGGCTACGTTCAGAAAATATACTATCGGGCAAGCCAACATTATATTTCACGTTTCTAAATTGCATTTCAGTATAACTACCGTCATGTAACTGCGTCATTTTTGCGTGTAAAACGGTAGGGAAACCATCAATAACTTTAACGGATAAAACCTGCATTTCACGTATTAATTTGTTTTGCGCATCAAAGTATTTGGCTTGCATGGGCAGATAGGTTTCTTTATCAATGGCAAGTTGATAATAAGCATACTCAACAGTTGAAGAATCTTTAGGCTCGGCTTTGATTAAGTATGAGTCATCGTCAATGCTTATTAAGGTAAAGTTATCTTCAGCGGGGTTTCTGCCAGAAACATCTTCATAATAAAAATGAGCACCAACAAAAGAAGTACGTTTATCTCCAGCTGAAATGCGTTTAACTAAATCAAGCGCAGGCAAATATAACCAACGATCATCATCGGCTTTTACTTTTTTAGTGACTCTAAATACCGTACCTTGAACATCTGTCGGCCTTGAGAAAAATACCAACATATCTTGATTGCCAAGATCCTCTTGGTCTTTACGTAAAATAGTAAATTGACGCATTTGTTTGTTGCCTTTTGCATCAACAATAATCATTCTTGCTTGTGCACTACCATCATCACCGGCGTAATATGACGCTAAATTACTTTTATTAATGATGTCTTGAACATCAACAGAAGCATTTGCGCTGCTCATTATCCAAGAATAACTTGCAATAATGAGCAAGGCCTTACCGAAAATTTTTATCATCATTTATCCTTAAAAATTTTATATAAAATCAACTAAAATACCTAACTTAGTACTAAGTTAGTTAACCTTTTTTTCTTGAGAACAGCATTAACAAAGCAGGCAGCAATACCAATGTCACCAATGCTGAAACAATCATAATACTCGCTAAGAAAAAACCAACAGTTATATATGGCATAAGTGGTGATAGTAATAATGGGGTAAAGCCAATAGCAATGACGATGGCATTTCTTGAAATCGCTCTGCTCGGTTCTTCAAACATTAATAATAACGCTTTTGATAGATTACCTGTTTCTTTTTCTAGTTCACGAGCACGTTGTAAAAAGTGAATAGCAAAATCGATTGATAGCCCTAATGTAAGCGCAGAAAGCACAGCAATCGGCATGTCGTAAGCTTTGCCTAACCAGCCGATTAATCCGTAAATCATGCTAATAGTTAGCGTTAGTGGCAGCATGGCGAGAACCCCATACTTTATTGAACGAAACAGCATCACCATCATTAAAAATACGATAATAAATGAAGATGCTAAGCTGTTTAGCATGCCATTGACCATTGCATCTTGCCAAACAATATTAAGATACGACTTTCCGGCCCAATTGATTTCAACATCAAATGGAGCAGGGTGTTTATTTATGTAATCATTCACCCAATCCACTACTGCAGTCGTGTGTTGATTATCACCACTCGTCATTTGTAACCAAATTAATGATTGCTGATAGTCTTGGCTGACAAAATGCCATAAATCTTGGGGACGATGAGATGACTGATATTGTAATAGTGTTTGAGCAACGCCATTACTCGTCTCGGGGATAGCAAAGTCGATATCCTCTCCTGAATGAAGCTCACGGTTTACCGTGCGTACTATGTCAGTTAAGCCATTTGTTTTACCGACAAGAGATGTATTGTTCAATGCCGTTTGTAAGTGCGTGAGCCAATTTAACATCTCTGGTTCAATAAAGAGTTTTTGCTTGGCAAATTGTTGGTCGGCAAACTGAAAAATTTTATTGACCGCCTCTTGATGCTTGTCATCTGTATTAAATGCTAAGTCATCCAACGTTATCAACAAGGCTTGGTTGAACAAGTTTTGCTCTGTTGAAATCTGCCATTTTGATATGTGTTCATTTACCTCGCCGACATCAATACCATTTTCACGGGCACTTTCTACAAGTGCAATAAAAGTATTTTCTGTTTCTTTCGAGTGACTTTCCGGTCGGTTAAATACTAACCATGCATCATAGGTTCCAGCAAAATGTTCGTTTAATACTTTATCTGCAATACGAATTTCATGATCAGCTTTAAACCAATTAACTGGATTGTCATTGATTTCTATTTTACTCACACCAACAAGACTAAAAATGAATAAAACGATGAATGAAAATATAATCGCCTTAGTCTTACTTGTGGAAAAACGACCAAGCCATTGAAGGAATGATGATAATCGACCTTTTTCT
>Ga0233426_10003538_pt1 | contig 12283 bp, 12 predicted proteins | sample SI_118_April2016_6_FD_179875 | JGI IMG/M metagenome (GOLD analysis project Ga0233426, IMG submission 179875) | Seawater microbial communities from Saanich Inlet, British Columbia, Canada - SI_118_April2016_10_MG | ecosystem: Environmental > Aquatic > Marine > Inlet | place: Canada: British... | reverse complement strand
CAGTTGGAGCCATGTTTTCTAGATACCCATAAGGGTAGACATTCTGGCGCTGCTGCAGGTATGGGCCTAGAACACCTAGCTGTACATTCGATACGATAGCTCTCTGTGCGTCTATGGCTAATTTATGCTCTGCGACTGCCTTAGGGTTACTTAGGTCTACTTTAACACCCTTCAACCTAGCAAGCTCAGCATTGGCTGCGATAAGTTCGGGGTTATTCTCTGTAGTTTTGAGTAGGTTGTTAATAGTGCTCTGCTCAGAGTTTACCATTTCAGGAGTAAATGCTTTAGGTACAGTGTAGTTAACGAAGGTACCACTGGATAAGCTGTTGTACTCTTCTAGCTGAGCCAACTCGTTAATATCCATCACAGAGTAACCACCAAAAGAAGCTTCTGAATCAAGCTCGGCACGAACACGGGCTTGACCGCCTTTGCCTGTAGCTCTCTGCCACCAAGACGTTTCTGGTGCTTCAGTAGAGCCTACAGATGCTTCAGGTAAGCCGTATGTTTTAGAAATACGACTCTGTAGATCGCCTTCTGGTATAATATAACCCTCTGGTATTGCTACCATGTTAGCTGCAGCTTGCTCATCCCAGCGACCTTTAGCCACCGCTTTACCTTGGCTAAGCTGCTTGACCAAGTTAGTAAGCCCTGTCGGGCCTGACTGCATTGCAGCGGAGATCATCTCATCTGACGCCTTAAGGTCTTTTGCTTGGGCAGCTAAGGTACGTGCCTGACCTACAATCTGTTTACGTCTAGTGATAATGCCTTTGTTCTTCTCAGCAAGCTCACGTTGCTTGTCTTCGTAATCCTCATTCTTGTCTTTACGCTCATTGATGATCTTGGCTGAACCTTCTAGGAAGGCTGTAGCAAATGCAGTGTAATCAACCATTATTCTGTACCTCGTGACATGAGACCCATTGGCTCAACTTCTGTTTCTACTTCTTCAGCCATGACATCCTCTTGAGGTTCAGGCATCTCCATATCAGACTCTGCAGCCTCTTGCATCTCTTCTAGTACGCCAGAGGATGTACCGTCATCACTCTCAATAGCATCCTTAATAAGAAGCTGTATCCGTTTATTCTCACGGTCTGTTGATTCTTTTGTTAGATCACGGTTTGTTTCTTTAGGAGTAACACCCATGTCATTCATCAGAAGCTTGATGTATGTGCCTACAGTCTCAGCTACGAGCATACCTGCTTCGACAGTGTGCAGACCTTGCTGTGTGCCTATCAAAAGCATCGCCTCTGTTGTAGAGCGTAAGTCACCACCCAACTCAAACACAAGAGATAAGTCCTGTAGCAGCTCATCATCACTAAGTTTCTTAATGTAATACTCTGTGATCTTAGCAGGCTCAACCATCTCAGGTGGCCGCTCCCAAGGAGAGTTACGTGGAATGTCAGTCAGTGACTGGCCTGGAATGGGTTGTGCGAATTGATCTGGCATAATAGTACCTTACTTTGTGAATCCAGCGCCAAAGTAGAGACCTACAATAGCTGAGACAATATGTGTATCTAGGGGTGTAATAACAAAGCCATATGCGGCTTTCCATTGGATTGCTTCCTGCGTACCGAATAACCAGTTCCAGAAACCGCCATGCATTTCTGTGTAACCAACAACTACGCTTACTTCAGGATACCATACAGCCACAAGCTTTGGCAATACGATAATGGAGAACACAGCAGAGAGAGCAATGATACGGCGTGTCCAAGCAAAGTGTACGTCTGTCTTGCCGTGCTCACGTGCTTGGCTTACAGCACCGACCAATGCTCTCTGATGTTCAGCCTTGTTCTTATTAGATTGACCCCAGATGGACATTACGCCACCTAGGATCGTTGAGAATAGCATTGTGATGAGTTCTAGGGGTAGTCCGAACATTACTTGTCCAACCCTACTTTACGCAACCAAGCCTGCATATTGTTACTACGGCCATCATTACGAATACCAGCGGCTGCTAGTATAGGGTCATCCTCTCTAGCACCCTCAAACAGATATGATATGTTGTAGCCCTCGCCTCGGTGATACTTTTCTGTAGCCAGTACAGCCTTTGTCCCCTTTGATAGAGCGTCAAAAGAACCCGCTCCTTCAACCGTATCATAATCTTTTTTTGCTGCATCTTGGTAAGGTTTGTACATAACAGGGGTTGAAGCAGCTAATTCCTCATAGGTAAAAGTAGGGAAGGTACCTTCTGCTTTCTGTTCTGCCATCTTCTCCTTAAGAAGTACTTCGCCACGCTTTCTTCTTTGTGCCTTAGTTCCACGACCTGCAGAAACAGGGGCCTCTGTTCGAGGGTCTATAATATTGTCTGGGTTTAGGTTTACCCAACCTGCATCATCAGCTTTTTCTACAAGAGACTTAGGCAAGCCTTTACTCAGAAGGGCCTCTTTAGTGTGTTGTCCAAAGTCAATACCCGCCCCTACAGTAAGGCCTGACTTAAAGTTTGCTCCTATAGCGCCTAGGTAAGCCTTCTCTTCAAAACCCTCAACCCCTTTAAGCAGATCAAAAGTAGGTGTCTGCATAAAATTAGACCTTGTTAGCTTTCGTGGGTCATAGGTATCCTTGTTTTTAAGGGCCTTCAGGGTGCCTGCATCTATCTCTCCTGTGGTAGGGAGGTTATGTCTATACTGCCACGCCTTTAGTTTAGCTTTAGAGCCTCTACCAAAAGAACCATCTGCCTTTGTGCCGATGATATTCTGGACTGCTTTATTTCTTGTTGTTGTATCAGGGGAGCTTAAGTCGTTACGGAGTTGTGGACGAAGACTGGTCATGACATCTGAACCCTGCGCCTCAGACTCAGCAACAGCCGTATCAACCTCTGATACAGTCTCTTGTACAGGGCGTGTCATAAGGCCTGCAGGAGCAGTGCGATCTACAACAGAATCTGCACCATTAGTTACAGTAGCAGCCGCTTCATAGATAACAGGTGTTTCAGGTTGAGCAGGTGCATTCCCAAGACCTGCAGGCGCTGGGCGACCTAACGATTCAGTAATACCAGAAGCAGAACGCATAGCAGCCTGCTCCTGTGCATCCTGCATAGCCATAGTATCCATATCAGGACCAAGGGCGGTAGTAGTTACAGCAGGCGTACTAAGAGCCTTCATCCACTCACTCTGTGCAGCGTCACGGCCAAGCAAAGGGTTAGTCTCTTGTGCTTTATTGTACCTATCACGTATATCTTGCGTACTACTGTAAAAGCTACTTACAGTATCAGCAAAGCGTTTCTTGAGCCTGTCGGTATTGGACATAGGAGCTTCTTCAACAGGAGCCTCAGGCTTTTTCATGACACCCTCTTTAGGTGCAACAGATGTATCAGCAACCTCTTGTTCTTCTAAGAACGCTGCAACATCAAATGAGAACTTATATGGGTCAGCCATAGTTTGTGTATCCTGTGGATTGTATTGTTTATCTAATGAGAGCAGAAGCGAAGTTACCAATAGCACCCCAAAGAGAGGCTTTCTTAGTTGCCGCTGCATCCGCTTTAGCATCATTTGATGTAATCTTAGCGATAGCCAGTTTCGTAGCCCTATCAGCATTGTTGTTCTCCGTCTGCCATGAGAAGCTCATCAGATCACGAGATTCTTGCAGCATACCATTAAAGGCTAGGGAGGTCATCTCAGATGCAGCCATAGCTTCATCACGGTTAGCTATATTTATGGCTGCTGTGTCTGCAGTAGAAACAGACTGTGCCCATGCTGCGTTTGCTTGCTCTACTACTAGAGAGTTAGCGGCATTGAACTGCTCTCGCATATTAACGATGCCTTGATTGAATTGCTCCATAGCATTAGCTTCACCTGCATTGAAGCGATCACGTGCAGCCATTTGCTCTGTGTTAAACATAGACACAGTAGACGTAAGGTTCTGAAAGAACTGCTCTGTCTGCATCTCAGAGGAAGCGTTGAACTGTGCAGCAGCATTAGATGCAGCTTGGTCAGAGAACATAGCGTTAGTTAGTTGCTGTGCTTTGAATAGTGTAGTCTGTTGTGTGTTGCTAAGGTTAGCCATATCCATATCTAGGAAGGCTTTAGCGTTCTGTACCTGCGTCTGTTGACGGTTGTTCAGGTTAGTCAAATCTGTCTGAGTCATGGCTGCAGCATCAGCCAACACCTTAGCATTAGCTGCACTTAGGTTAGCCATGTCTACAGACTGTGCCATACGAGCATTCTCTAAAGCAATGTTCTGCTCAGCAGTGAAGTTCATGTTAGCAATGTCAGAGATCTTAGCAGCATTAGCAACACGAGACTGAAACTCTTGGTTAAACTCTAGGCCAAGGAACTCAGCACGTTTCTCTGCAGCAAACATAGCAGTCTGTTGACGGTTAGACAAGTTCTGTGACTCAAACTTAGCGAATGTCTGTGAGTCCATCTGTGCAATAGGTAATGCACTTTCCATAGCAGCTTGTACTACAGCCTGCCCTGCCATAGAGGAAGAGCTTAGACCACGTGAAGCCATCATAGCTGCAGCTTGGCGCATAGCACCCGCAGCCCATGCAGGAGGTTCAGCACCCTCAAAGTCTTCCATCAAACCCGTTAGCTGCCCCTGTACAGTAGCATCCGTAGATGGTGCACCTGTCACAGCCTCAAAGTTTGTCTCTTTCTTAACACGAGACATATCAACAGTAGAGCCTTCGATAAGCTCACCATCTTCTACTTTACGTGCATCAGGGGCTACAACAGTCTGTGCCTCTTCGATTTGTGCAGCATCCAAGCCTAGCTGGGCTAGTTCGTCTGGTGACATAGTAGCCGCATCAGCCAAAGCTTCATCGCTAGGCTTACCTGTAGCAGCTACAACCTTATCTACAACACCCTGAACACCTTCTTGTGTAAGTGTGGGTTCTACCTTTACTGCAGGTGTCTTCTCTGGTCCAGCTACATTCTGTACAGGTGCTGCAGTCGTTACTGTACCTGTAGGTGCATCACCTGTTACCTGACCTGTAGTAGGGTCAATCTTCTGGTCATCTGTGACTTCGATCTTCTCTACATCAGCCTTAGTAACTAAAGACTTAGGATCAGTCATAGCCTCAGATACAAAGTCTTTTGATGCCGTAGGCTCTTCTTCTGTAACCACACCTCCATCAGCATAACCGTCCTTAACCAAGCCGCCATAAGCCATGCCGATACGCTTCTGTGCAGCCTCTGTCATCTTACCGACACGTGCAGCAGCGCCAGGTGTAGCAGCAAGGAACTTAGCTTGTTCGTCAGCCTGCATACCCTGCATCTCAGGTATAATCTTACCCATCTGTTCAGGTGTAAAGCCACCAAATCTCTTAGCCATAATATTAGTCCTTACTTATTGCCTAGCTGCATCCAGATGGCTGTAGCGATGAAGCCGAATACGGCAACTGTTGTTATCTTTACGAAAGTGTTCCAGATACTAAGACGTGTACCTCGCCATGTATCAAGCAGGCCACGTATTTCACGGATGTCTGTTGCTGCCGACTCATCAGTCAAGCCTAGCTCTTTAAGTACTATACTAGCACCACGTTTAGCAGCACGGTCAAGCATAGCTTCTAGCTCATCATGTGTCAATGTTACTGGGGACATCTTTACAGCTTCATGATGTATGATAGGGCATAGTACGGAGGTCTGTTTTCGTGGTCGCTACCGCTACCATTTGAGGACGTGGTGCCAGATACAGTTACGCTGTGATCGTGTGAACCAGCACTGTCCACGTTTAAAGTGTGGCTGTGGTCGCCAGCAGAATCGGTGCTTTTAGCACCTTTTTGTGGCGACTTACCTGCGCCAAATCCTGAATGAACGTTGTCTGCCGTTGGGGACCACGTAGACGCAGAGTGTGCGTGTGACCCAGTGGTGTTTGTTGTACCTGTGTGCGTGTGTGCGCCAGCTGAGGATGTTGTACTGGTACCACTAAACGTGTGGTCGTGCGCAGGTATATCGGCCAGAGCGAGTGTTACTGAGTCAGCCCCGCCTGTGTTACCAGGGCTATATGTATCTCCTGCACCGACAACGAATCTATTTCTCAAGTCAGGGGTGTTGTTAGAGCCATTACACAAGGCCCAACCTGAAGGGATATTCGCCACCAAGCCTGACCACATAATAATGCCGCCTGTAGGGATAATACCTCCGACATTGCTGTGTTCGTCTGTCAGACTACCGCTAACCTCTAGATCGCCTACTGTCAGACTACCGCTAACCGCTAGGCCTACGCTCAGGTTGCCGCTAACCTCTAGATCGCCTACTTTAAGTGCCTGACCTCCTGTAGACCACTCGTCTTCCGTCTCATCCCACAAGAAGGATGTATTATCTGCAGTACCACGCTCAATGGTGATACCAGCACTTTGACTAGGTGCACCCGTTTCACCTGAGTTAAGAGTAACAATATTGTCACCAATGCTTAACTCGGTAGTGTTAACCGTAGTTGTTGTACCGTTAACAGTAAGGTCGCCGTTCACGATAGTGTTATTGAATGTTACATCATTGAATATTACATCATCAGACGTGCCTACAGCCTGACCGATAGAGAAGGCACCGCCTGCATAAGTTACACCTGTACCTGCACTAAAGTGAGCACGTGTCTCTGCAGCACTTGGGCCTGTATATGTAATAACACCTGCTGAGTAAGTAACACTACCGTCACCACCTGCATCCGTCACAGAAATAGCCGCCTTAGCGTCTGTAGTAGCACGGGCAGTTGTATAGTAGAGGTTAGTGCCTTCAGTTAGACCACTGGTGGTGTGATTAGATAAAGTAGAAATATTGCCTGTAATCAGACCTGTGACAGACAGAGTACCACCGATTACTGCATTACCTGAGTTAAGTGTCAGGTTAGCTGTAGGGATAGTAATGTCACCTGTAACAGACATAGTGCCGCCTACAGTAGCGTTTGTAGTTACATCTAGATCGCCTTGAATTACAGCATCAGCACCTGTAAGTGTGACGGCCTCTGTTGTACCTGAAAAGATAGATAGTTCGTTAGAAACACCCTTGAGGCTACCGTAAGTAACACCGCCATCTTTAAGTACGACATCGCCGCCATCCGCATCTAGTGTAATATCACCAGCTACGTCAAAGGTTAGGCCGCCTGAAGTAACGTCATACTCGTTGTTAGAAATGTTTGTGTAGCTGTTGTCACCAACAATCAAAGCGTCTGTAGAGACCGTGCCGTCAAACCAAGCATCTTTAAACTGAGCAGCTTGTGAACCAAGATCAATAGTGTTGTTAGACTTAGGAAGTACGTTACCCGTACCTACAATAAGGTCTTGGCCTGGGCCTACCTTAGAGATAGCAGCACCCTGACCTGCAGTACCATCATGAGAGTGGCCTGAAGTCGTGTTAAAAGCATCCTCAACAGCATTAAACTCGCTGTCGAGATCATCCGCATCAATTACGTTACCGTTAGCGATGTTGTTTGCCGTATCTTGGCGAGTGTAACCTACCATAAGAGGTATTCCTTATTATTGCCTGTCATTCTGAGTAAACTCTAGCAGAACAGTATCTAGTGTGAATGAAGGGTTAATTGAGTTATCTTCAATACGGATTGAAATAGTTTTACCTGAGCCTATGATCTGGTTCTGATACACCTTGTCTAGCTCACCGCCGTATGTTGCAGTGTTGTAACGAGAGCCAACTGCTCCATAAATAAATACAGCTAGACCAGAACTAGCGATACGAGTAGATGCAGGCTGGATCAAGTTCTGGTTGTTAGCTCGTGTAAAGTCATACTTAGTTGATAAGTCTAAAGAGAAAGAACCCTTAGGGTTAATATAAGAAGTTAACTTGTAGAAGGTCTTACGAATCTGTGGATCAGAGATAGGCATGTATGGTGACTCATAGATAGCCTCAATGGATGCACCATCAAAGCTAGAACCCTGTTCCATCTGGTAAAGATAACCGTCTTCGTTAGCAAACACAATAGTTTCTGCAGACGATGTATACTTAGAGTCAGCTACGTAAGCCTTAATGCCTGAGCTTTCGCCCCATGCCATGCTTGCCGCACCTTGGTTGGAGAACTTAGTCACAAGCAACCCACGAGCAACCTTAGACTTCTCTGACTCAGAGTAAGCAAAGATGCGGTACTGCGCTTTCTCACGTACAACGATAGAGCAGAAGTTAGATGTACTCTGAGCAAACTTATATACGTCATCTGCGATAGGGTCTGAAGCAACCTCAAGTGCAAAGTCACCAATACGGTCAGTCGCACCTAGAAGACGAATACCATCAGGTGACATGTACATAACGTCACCACCAACTTCTTGGATGGTATCTGGGTCAAGACAACCAATACTCTCCGTAATAGGGTTAAGCTGGAAGTCAGCTAAGGTCGTACCTGTAAGACGCTGAATATTATTACGGCTAAAGATAATAAGCTGATCACGGAAAGAGATAAGACCCGTAATACCGTGACTAACATTGATAACACCGCCACCGTTAGCCGAGCTAAAGTCTGTAGCACTAGATGGTGCAGAGAAGTATAAATTAGAACCCTTAGAGAAAAACACTGTGTTCTTAAAGGTAGCTACCTGCTCAGCACCCTGTAAGTCTACGCTTGAGGTAATTTCTGAGATGGTATTGTTTGTGTCATCATACAAGACAGGGTAGTTAATACCGTCTACAAACACTACAAAATGACCCGCACCAAAGTTATACTCGGTTGTACGAATCTTACCGCCTGGTAGCGTTGCAGTACCTAAGCTAGTCCAACCACTACCTGTAGACAAGTGATACTCGGTAGTAGAACCGTTGTTTCTAGCAGCAATATACTCACTAGGGTTAACTACTTTAACACCTAGAACACGACCTGAACCAGGTACTACAGCATCATCTGCTTTCACATAACCCTGCAACTTAGTGTAACCACCAGAACGTGCAGGCTCGAAGTTCTGCAAGATAGTGGCAGAACCAACAGCATTTGCACCCTGCTGAAGAGGGCTGAGATTAGAGATGAGACCACCTTTAAACTCAATAGGGAATGTCTGCCAATTAGTAGCCATCAGTAATGTACTCGTGTATCTCGGATGTACTCGGTGCGGTTAATATTAACAGAACGCATATTCTTAATACCCGCCTTAAACTTAGCCTCAGAAAGGTTCGCTGCTTGCATATCACCACGGAATACGTAGGCGTAATACATAGCACCATCTACAATAATGTGTCGGTACTGTTCGGGTATTTCAGGGACATCTGAAAAGAGCGACATGTCTACACCAGTAGCGTAGTATTCGTATACTACTTCGTAAGCGTCTTTAGGTGCTGGAACAAAGAGGATCTCACGACTAGGTGCACGAATAACGTACTTAGGAACACCTCTTGTCTCTTCCCCAGAGTTATACTCAGCATCTACATGCTTGTCAAGATATTCTTCGTAGTTCAGGACTTTAAGCTTAGTTGTCCCTACGCCCAGCGCTGCATCCCGTTTAATGCGGAAGCTGTTCATATTAACAGTCTTGCTGTTGTAAGGCATACTGTAACGAACTTCACCTGGGGTTAGGATCTCTTCTTCCTCTGTATGGTTCCAAGGCCACTCAAACTCCTCTTGGTGGATGTGACGCATAGATGCGTTAACTGCATCCTTGGTAAGGTTGTAGTAACCCTGTGCCCCAGCAAAGTTGGTCGTTGTTAGTTCTACTTCGTTAAGGCGGCGGTTAACGTCATTAACCAGACCAATAAAATCATATGTCATTCTTATTTCTCCTTAACACGTACAAAGATAGAACGCTCATACTGTAAGCCTTCTACGGAAGTGACTTTACACGTGACGGTATAACGTACGTTGTTAGTCCCTAAGGATAAGCGAATAGTAGCCACGTTCAATGTATTTGTCTTCTGAACCATCTGTAGTCCATTCACAATATCTGCAGCATCTACTTCAGTCTTGACGCCATTCGCATCGTTAATAAACCAAGTTACACCAGAGATGTTATCATCTCCTAAGAAACGGGACCAGTCTACACTGTAGTCTAATATCTCATCTTTATCTTTATCAGGCCATTTGTATGACATTAGTATGTTCCTTATGCTGCTATGCGGACAACTCTATCCGTGTTAGGAGCCTCAATGTGTACGGTTCTTTGTGCATGATCTGCGGGGACTAGGACAGTAAATCTCTGTGGGGTAGCTTCAATGTATACTGTTCTTTGTGTAGCGTCTGCGGGGACTAGGACAGTAAATCTCTGTGGAGTGGCCTCTACGTAGACTACCCTGTTCCTGCTGTAACTGTCTTTAATAGATGTGTAATCAAACTGCTCAGCATCCACAACAGGTCGTTGCGTGTAGATGTTTAATGGTACAGATCTAATACCAAATACGTTAGTGGTACGTGTTTCTACTTCACCTATGCTAGGTATAGCCTCTACACCTGCAGGTAAGGCTACTGCTTCAGCAGTGATCTGGGTGCTACCAAGTAGTACAGAAAGCGCAGGGCTTGTTACGGATGTATTTGCTAAGGCTGAGACTATAGTTGTACCGATATAGCCTTGAGAGTCAACCCCTGAAGGCTGTACATTGGCGTTAGCGGTGACAATAGTTGTACCTAGAGAGGCTGTAGCAGATACAGACTCACTGACTGTTACAGCTTTAGCTATAACTACAGCATTACCTACAGTAGCAGTAGAAACAACACCTACAATAGACGTATTAGCTGCAGAAACAGTTACAACTGAATTAGTGGATGCAGTGGTAGCTACACCCTGAACGTCAAAGCGTGTCTCTGCAGTAGAAGCAAAGGCGTTAATCGAAAAGGGGGAGCTACCAAAGATCATTAATCAGCATCCTGTATTGTCAGTGTACCCGCAGCAACCTGCTTGAGGATGGCTGAATAATGGCGATTGGCCTCGTCTAAGGGAACAGATAGTGTTGCACCGTCAATTACCGCTCTTACTGCGCAGTTGTTACCGTCAATACCTACTTGATATTGTGCTGATGTAATGTTCATGCTTTCCATTAGTTACAACTCCGCATCTGCAACCCAGTTATATTCAATAAAATAATTGAACCAACCTGTTGATATTTGATGATAAAGGGAGAATTGATCTGCTCCGCTTTGGTAAACTGCTGAGTAATCGTAGTTTGTGCCAATGACGCTGATTTTACCAGAAACCCCATTTGCACCATATATCGTTACTGTTGGGATGGCCCGTTTGGTGACCTTGTATCTTACAGGGGGACACGTAAACGCCATAGTGCTGCTTGTTTGGATACGATGATGCTCATAGTTACCGCCAGCACCTAAGCCAGAAGTCTCATAAAAGCGCTGGCAAAGAGCCAACTCCTGTCCGTAACTGCGGTGTTCGAAAGGGGTTGCAGTGTCGCCTACTTCGAGTTGGACTTGGGATATGTCAAACGTACCAGACTGTTGACCAAGGCTGTTAGTGCGGGAGTTGTAATCAGAACCAGCGTCAAACCAGAAATGAAACGACAGACTATCGTTACCGTCTGTGCCAAGCGTCTCCCCTGACACACTGGGTATATCAAACGTAAGGCTGTGTTTGCCCCAGCTTGTCGTTAAAAAAACAGTTTGTGAGGGGAGGAACACCAAACCTGACGGCGAACCACCAGACCCGAAGTTCTGGTAAAACTCAACAGCGATGTTTTTATTTGCGTCAGCCTTGGCCCAAAACGTAAAGGTAACAGTTTCACCAGAAAACGTGGTAACACCCTCAATGCTTTGTCGTTTTAACACGTAGTTTCCTGCGCCAGCAACGCTGGTTACAACTGTTCGAGAGTAGTATTTAGGATTTCCAACTACGTCTGTCTGGCCTAGCGCAAAACCCTGCTGACTAGCCACTTTGGTGGAGCCAAAGTTATAGTTTGCCCAACGATCATCAGACCCGTAAGATGAGCTTGTTTGAGAAATACCACGCTGCCAGACGTCAAAGTTTCCGTTGATCACAGCATTACGATTAGACAAAGCCCCGTCACTGTAGGCGTTGCCTAGATCGGCTAGTCCTCTTGCCTTACTCATGGGTTATTCTCCCAATAGTGTGGCTAGGTCTAGTGCCTTGAGTTCGTCAGGTGTCGTTGCTGCATCAATACGTGCATCGTCTGTGATGTTGCGCAGTGTAGCCTTCTGTGTGGCAATAACGTCAGCACCTGTGCCAGCCTCAAGAGCCTTCATGTAGTCAACGTCAAGTGCGTCTAGGCGTGACTTACGTTCTGCACGAAGATTATCCTTGTGGATAGTCAGTGCTGCTGCCATGTCTACGTCTACGGCATCACCGTTGAACGACCATGCACCACGAAAGGTACGATCTGTTGGAACTGTAAGGGATGCTGCATCACGAACATCTCCGTTGATATTGATATAAGTGGTCATGCTGCCATCTCCATTTCTT
>Ga0233426_10003534_pt1 | contig 12293 bp, 8 predicted proteins | sample SI_118_April2016_6_FD_179875 | JGI IMG/M metagenome (GOLD analysis project Ga0233426, IMG submission 179875) | Seawater microbial communities from Saanich Inlet, British Columbia, Canada - SI_118_April2016_10_MG | ecosystem: Environmental > Aquatic > Marine > Inlet | place: Canada: British... | reverse complement strand
AGTTCTGCAGCCATTACAGTTAATACCGGTACACAAGGTTCTACTGATTTTAGACAAGTAGTAAGTGTTGTTTCAGGACAGACTTATGATTTTTCAGTAGGTGTATATCACACTGAAGGTGGTGTTAAAGCCCGTTTATACATAGATGGTTATCAAGATTTTTCTAATGAAAGCCTCGTCAATCAATGGCAACAAGTGACACATAGTTATGTTGCTAGTTCAACAAAAGACATTTCAGTTGGGTTACGTTTTTATGACACTATAGGGTTTGATGGCTCTGAAATCGTTTATGTTGACTATTTCCAACCAACCCAAGCAACAGGTGGTGGAACTGGCGGTACCAATTGCAGTACGAATGATATTGCTCTTAGTCTTACTACAGACAACTACGGCTATGAAACTAGCTGGACATTAAAAAATACAAGTAATGAAGAAGTTGCCAATGGTGGAAGTTATGCTAATTCTACAGATTATAACGAAAACTTCTGCTTAGATGATGGCGATTACACTTTTACTATTAATGATACTTATGGTGATGGTATTTGTTGCACCTACGGTAATGGTTCTTACGACATATCACTTGCTGGAACATCATTAATATCTGGTGGCAGCTTTGCAAGTAGTGAAACTAAAACCTTTACGCTAGGTAATTCGGGCGGAGGAGATGGAGGAACAGGCACTTACACTGGCACATATTACGACAACATAACCTCACAAACGGGTTACGCTTTGAAAACCCAATTACATAACTTAATCAATGGCCATTCAAGTCAAGGTTACTCAGCATTATGGACATTCTATGAAAGCCATTCTCTTGATACTTACTTTGAAAATGACGGTTCAATTCTTGATATATATTCTGAAAATCCAACATCAAGTGAAAGTATTAGCTTTACTAAAGTCAGCGATCAATGTGGTAATTATAGTGGAGAAGGTGATTGTTATAATAGAGAACATTCTTTCCCAAAAAGCTGGTTTGGTGGCAAGATAGAACCTATGAATTCTGATGTACATCACATTTACGCCACTGATGGTTTTGTAAATTCAAAGCGAAGTGGCTTCCCATTTGGTGAAGTCGCAACGGCATCTTTTACTTCAACTAATAATAGTAAACTAGGCTCAGCAACCACAGCTTTAGGTTATAACGGTACTGTTTTTGAGCCCATTGATGAATTTAAAGGTGATTTAGCCCGTGCCTATTTTTATATGGCGGCTCGTTATGAAAATGTGATCAGTAGCTGGCAGAAAAATTCAGTTTATGGTGATGCTATTTTAGATGGTAGTAGTGATCAAGTCTTTGAATTATGGCAATTAGAAATGCTTAAACGTTGGCATACCGATGATCCCGTTAGCCAAAAAGAAATAGATCGCAATGAAGCTGGATTTGGTCATCAAGGAAATCGTAATCCTTTTGTTGATCATCCTGAGTATGTTGACAATATTTGGGGGCAGTAATTAAGTCATCATTATTTTTCTAGGAATTATATAAGCTAAAAAGATTGAGGCATTTCATTTTAAAGATGAAATGCCTTCTTTATTTACTAATACCACAAGCCTTAGTAATAATCTGTGTTAATGTTTTGATACTTGCTTAAAATCACTTGTTCACTTAATATCATATAAAATATCATGGAGGATTTTTAAGTTATTGATAGTAAGGTTAAATATTTTATTTTTTCTCATTGTTCAATAAGCGAAACGAGAACGGTAAATTGCATTATATACAGAATGTTGACACTTTATTTTCTATGCTGTTAGTTATTATGCTGTTGCTAATGGAAGTTTTGAAACATGGTCAGCGGGTTCTCAACACGGTGGTGCACGATTCATTTAGCTAATAGTGTGAATCAAAATACTCGTTTATTCCAAGATGGCTCTATATCTATTTTAGCCAAGTGGTAAGCGTTGTTACAAGGAAAAATACGACTTTTCAGCAGGTATAAACCATACAAGGTTTTCTAATGAAAGTATTATCAATCAATTGATATCGAGAGGTCATTATGTGTAAGCTTTTTGTCCATGCCAGCAGTAATTTATGGTGTTGTAGAACCAAATCACTGCGAATTAACGGGCTTGTTACATCCATCCGTTTAGAAATTTTTTTTTGGGATATATTGGAAGAATTATCATTTCGTGACAAGATTACTGTTAATCAAATAATCACTAACCTGTATCTTGAATCACTTGACGCTGAACATGATATTGGCAACTTCACTGCTTTTTTAAGAGTATGTTGTTCTCGCTATTTGTCACTGGTGGCTGATGGCGCTATTTCTCGTGAAGTTGAATCGCCTTTATATGATGTCGATGCCGAACACATAATAGAACAAGAGGCACTGCGCAATAAGCAGCGTAAAGCACTTTTTAGCTCTGACAAACTTATCATTAATCAATTTCCTTCCTAGAACGATACATTAGAGCAAACTGCTTTAAAGTGTAGGTATCAACAAATTAAATTCAGGTTTATGACTCCATTATTACGTTTGTAGTATTCATATATTACCTAAAAAAATACGGGTATGTTTTAATTAAATTGTTAGCTTCTCAGGCTGATTAATTAGTTAATAAATAATTTGGAGAAAAAAGTGGCTAAAGTACTTATGATAACTGGAGATTTTGTTGAAGATTATGAAAATATGGTGCCCTTTCAAGCGCTCTTAGCAATGGGGCATCAAGTTGATGCCGTTTGTCCCGGAAAAAAATCGGGAGAAACTATCTCCACAGCAATACACGATTTTGAAGGTGACCAAACCTATACTGAAAAACCTGGTCATAAATTTTCGCTCAATGCTTCTTTTGAAGATGTCAATGAAGCAGATTACGACGCTTTGTATTTACCGGGCGGGCGTTCACCTGAATATCTTCGTTTGAATGCTAAAGTCATTGAAATTATTCAACACTTTGCTAATAGTAATAAACCCATCGCATCTATTTGCCATGGTCCACAATTACTGACTGCTGCTGGCGTAATAAAAGGTAAAAAAGTATCGACTTATCCTGCTTGCCAGCCAGAAGTCGAAATGGCTGGTGGCGAATACATTGATTTACCTATGGATGGTGCAATTACAGATGGCCAGTTAGTAACCGCTCCAGCATGGCCTGCTCATCCTGCCATGTTGATGCAGTTTGTGGCATTGTTCTAAACTTAATCTACATCGAGAGGCCATTATGTGTCAGCTTTTTGTCTATGCCGAAAGTAGTTTATGGAGCAGCAGAACCAAATCACTTCGAATTCAAGGGGTTGTTACATCCATTCGATTAGAAGTGTTTTTTTGGGATGTTTTGGAAGAGTTGTCATTTCGTGATCATATGACGGTCAATCAGGCAATTGCTAAGCTGTACCTTGAATCGCTTGATGCTGATCATGATATTGGGAACTTCACCTCTTTTCTAAGAGTCTGTTGTTCTCGTTATTTGTCGCTGATAGCTGATGGCGCTTTTTCCCGCAAAGTTGAATTGCCTTTAGGTGATGTCGATGCCAAACATATAATAGAGCAAGAGGCATTTCGTAGTAAACAACGCAAAGCACTTTTCAATCACAACTTAAATAAGCTTCCCATAAATTAATCTCCTGTCTGAATTGAGGCCCAGCGTTACAGCACATTGTTATGGCTACATTATTGTAATTTCAATCGATGGGGAAATTACAAAGAAACTGGGAGCAAAAAGATTGTGATGACTGCGCAAAACCAGAGTCAGTAGTGTATAGGATTCGATTGCAATAACCTGGACCATGGGTTTTTATTTGTTCGAGCTGTCAATCAAAGGTCAAAAGCCAGCCTCATTACCAATTTGGAGGTACTTGGAAACAGAAAAAACGACATTAAGGTTAATGCATGCTTGTTGTTATTGTGTTCTGTCAATATTTGCCTTATCCCACCCACAAGTTATTTACCAAAGAGTCTAAAGTACAATTTAGATCATCATGTTTTGAACCACATTATTTCGTCCACTCGTGTGCGTAATATGCTATAAAATTCAACCACTTTAAAGCTAACAGAAGACACCCACTTTTACAAAGTAGTAAAACAGCGGTTATGTTCTAGACTTTAAGGTATTCATACAACCAAGGATGGTCTGTTATGCCTCAGCCACGTAAGAACCAAATTAGTTTAATTGATACTCCCTATTACCATTGTGTTTCTCGCTTTGTTCGCCGTTCGTTTTTGTGTGGCAAAGATAAATTTACGGGACAGAGTTACGAACATCGCCGTGGTTGGGTTGAAGAGCGTTTGTTATTTTTATCTTCAGTATTTTCTATTGATATCTGTGCTTATGCTGTGATGAGCAATCATACACATGTCGTGCTGTGTGTAGACAAAGACATGGCTGATGGCTGGTTAATGAAAGAGGTAGTAAGACGGTGGCATCAACTTTACCAAGGCACGTTATTGAGTCAAAAGTACCAAAGAGAAGATACACTCAGTAAAGGTGAGCTTATCAGCTTAGAAGAAACAGTGACGATTTACCGTCAGCGTTTATACGATATCAGTTGGCTAATGCGTAACCTCAATGAATACATAGCCCGTGAAGCGAACAAGGAAGATGGCTGCACAGGCAGGTTCTGGGAAGGGCGGCTCAAATCTCAAGCTCTGTTAGATGAAAGTGCAGTATTAGCCTGCATGGCTAATGAAGACTTAAACCCCATTAGAGCCAAGATGGATACCACACCAGAAACGTCACAACATACCAGTATTCAAAACCGTATTCAGGCTATTATCAAAGGCGAACAACCTAAAAACCTGATGCGTTTTGTGGGCAATCACAGACAAGACATGGCTAAAGGCATCGCTTACAGCTTGATTGATTATTGTGAACTAGTGGATTGCACAGGCCGCGGTATTCGAGAGGATGAAGCGGGTTTCATAGAGCAACATCATAGCCCCATTTTAGCGCGCCTCGGCCTCGACTCAGAGCAGTGGTGACTCTCACTAACGAATTCGAACAAAAATTCAGCACCGCCGTAGGCAGTGAGCATATGTTGCAACAATTCAATCATCACACAAACCATCAACGTATATGAGGGATGGCAAAGGCCAGAGCTTTACTTCAATCCACTTGAATTACAACCCCATATATAGTCAAAGTCACCAACACAAAATGTGTCGTTTCTTACTGTCTGTAATTTGAATTGAGCGACACATTTCACAGCATTCATCTACTTTAATTCTAAATAAGTCGAACTTGTCACTTTAAAACATAGATAGTGAGCTGATACCCAACAATTTTTCTTGTTGATTTGGCTGTGATTGAGTACTTTATTACCTTGGGTGCCTAGTTTAAGTTCCTATTAAATGTTTGAATAAACGATAAAGTTGGGGTGTTAATACCTCATCTTGATGTCTTTGGAGTATAAAAGGGGCTATATTTAACACCCCCTTAATCAAAATAAACTATCGATTAGAAGGAAATTGATGCACCAAAGCTAACCGCAACATTTTTTATTTCTTCGTTTAGATGGCTAGTTGATGACATGGATGATATCTCGCTTGCTAAGGTAATTGACTCCAAAATGGGGTAATAAATACCTAATGTTATTTTTTTATTTTCATCAACTAATGTATCTGGATCATCATCGGCTCTTTTAATTTTTGAAATACCATAATTTAGTCCTAATTTAGTTTTACCAAATGTTCTTGTTGCTTGAACATACCATCCAGAGGTAGTCCTTGCTTTACCCGTGAGGCTAGAGCCGTCGATAAGCAGACCATAATACCCAAGTCCTTTGGCTTGATAACCACCAAACGAAAACTGTGTTGAATCGAATTGCATATTTGCCGCAATATCAAGACCTCGAGCAGTATAATCTGTATTGCTTTGATCGTTCGTAATGCCCGAATTGTCTACACCTTGAGTAATAAAAGAGCTTGAAATAAACCCATTAGAAAAATTATGTTTTATCTTGCCATGTATGCCTGGTCTTTTTGAGCCCGTGTCACCAGAGAAACCCAAACCTCCGAAAGATAATGTATCGAGAGGCTGAAAAACCCCGATAACTGCTTCAGTATCTCCGAATGAATGGATGTATGTCATTTGAGATAATCTGTCAGGAAAGATATAACCATATCCTGCGCCACCTAGTTGTGTATTTAATGGTGATGCGGCTGAAACAGTGGCGCCAACACCTGCACCTGTCATATCAAGAACTAACGCATCGAAACCAAAAACACCAAAATATCGTCCAACAATAACTTCGCCATTACTTTTATTTTTCACCTTGAAATAGACTAAATCAGAAGGAGCGCTATCATTTAAGCTAAAGGCTGCATTATCTGTAGTTCCTTCCTGAATTGATACGAAAGCTGAAATCTCATATCCATCTAGCATTTTTGAAACGCCAAACTCAAAGCTAGCAGGAGCGTATCCATTAGTGACAGCGCTTTTATTTTCTCCCGAGCACAATAGTACGGTTCCATTAACATTGCCGGGGTTGTCGTCACAACTAACCGAAGTGACAAACGTATTGACGTGCCCATTAATATGGAAATTCCAATTATTGCTGGCTTCTATTGTTAATCCAGCATTTGAAAAAAATGATGTTAAACTAAATATTAATATGGTGATGCGTAGCATTTCAAACCTCTTTTAATTATATTTATTATCATGATCTAGATGCTGATAAAGTCGACAATCGTTTTGGAAACTTAACCAACAAGCATTATTTATCAATGATATTGTTTGATTAAATAGCGTATTTTCATAGTAAGACTTCATTATTATCAATAATTGAAGTCTTACTATTTGATTTTTAAAATACGATTTAAGTAAACCATAATTATTTTATTTGCTGGTAATAACCAAATACTACTTGATTATTTTATTATTTTATTATTTTATTATTTATAGCCAATAGCTTTAAGTATTTTACAAGTTAATTAACACTAATCAAAAAGTGGGTGTTTAATATTTAAGGGGTGGGTTATGTTATTACTCGTATGGAAGTTGCTAGCTTATTCTTCGTTTTTAGTACCGACTATTTTTTATTTTGTAGTATTCACATATTACCTAAAACACTGTGGCTTATGTTTAAATAAAGTATAAATATTGTAATCAGCTTTTTCGCTGATTAGTTATTTAACAGTAAATTATTTGGAGAAAAAAATGGCTAAAGTACTGATGATAACGGGCGATTTTGTGGAAGACTACGAAAACATGGTTCCCTTTCAAGGATTAATGGCTATGGGACACCAAGTTGATGCCGTTTGTCCCGGAAAAAAATCGGGTGAAACTATCTCCACAGCGATACACGATTTTGAAGGCGACCAAACCTATACTGAAAAACCTGGTCATAAATTTTCACTCAATGCTTCTTTTGAAGATGTCAATGAAGCAGATTACGACGCATTGTATTTACCGGGCGGGCGTTCACCTGAATATCTTCGTTTGAATGCTAAAGTCATTGAAATTATTCAACACTTTGCTAATAGCAATAAACCCATCGCATCTATTTGCCATGGTCCACAATTACTGACTGCTGCCGGCGTAATAAAAGGTAAAAAAGTATCGGCTTATCCTGCTTGCCAGCCAGAAGTCGAAATGGCCGGTGGCGAATATATTGATTTACCTATGGATGGTGCCATTACGGATGGACAGTTAGTCACTGCTCCAGCATGGCCTGCTCATCCTGCTATGTTGATGCAGTTTGTGGCACTATTTAAGACTTAATTGATAAAGTACCAAGCCCCTTAAAATATAAGGAAAGTTAAAATGATGGCAGTAGATCCTACTTTAACGACAAACAATGACCAAAACTTTGATGACTCATCAGCTCGTCTTCAGATCACAGATCACAAAAAAGTATTATCTAAGCATGATATAGAATTTGCTACAGGTATTTGCCAGCCCAAAAAATTGCTTCAGGTAAATACTCTCGCTCACCTATTAAGTGAATTTGAAGCAGCGTTAGGTGCCGCAAATATCAGTGCAGACCCACGTAAAAACGAACATTTTAGAAAGGGTTGGCGCTCGGGTGGGGGGGCTGCACTTGCAGTCATTTTTCCGCAATCACTCGAACAGCTGTGGAGTAGCATTAAAATTGCTGTAAGCAATAATCTTATTATTGTGATGCAAGCAGCAAATACTGGACTAACGGAAGGGTCGACACCAAATAAAAACGACTATGATAGGCCTGTTATTGTCATTAACACCTTAAGTATTGATGCACTGCATATCATCAATCAAGGACACCAAGTCATCAGCATGCCGGGTGCGACACTGCACAAATTAGAAGAATCGCTTAGCGCCATTAATCGCTCTCCTCATTCTATTATTGGCTCCTCGACTCTTGGTGCCACGGTTGTTGGCGGCATTGCTAATAATTCTGGTGGTGCGCTTGTTAAAAGGGGCCCCGCCTACACTGAACTCTCCATCTATGCGCAAATTAATCAACACGGTGAACTTGTGTTAGTGAATCACTTAGGCGTTTATTTGGGTGACACTGCCGATGATGTTATTCGTAATTTGCAGCAAGGAAACTTTGATGCCAGCAAACTAGAACAAGGTCAACGAAAAGCCAGCGACCAACAATACCAAACTAGAATTAAAGATGTAGACGCCAGCACGCCAAGTCGTTTTAATGCTGATCCCCGCCGTTTATATGAGTCCAGCGGTTGCGCAGGTAAATTAGCTGTATTCGCTGTAAGAGTCGATACATACCCTGTAGTGGAAAAAGAACAAAGTTTTTATGTGGGCACAAATAACCCAGAAGACTTGTATGCCATTAGGCGACTGTTACTGACTGGTTTAGAGCAAATACCTGAAGTCGGTGAATACATGCATCGAGATATTTTTGATGTGGCCGCACAATACGGTAAAGACACATTTTTAAGCGTATTACATTTAGGGACCAAACGCTTACCTAAACTCTTTGCGATAAAAGGACGAGTAGATGCAACATTAAATAAAATTGGCTGGTTGCCACCTTACTTAAGTGACCGTGCAATGCAGTTCTTTAGTCGCTTGTTTCCTGAACATTTGCCTAAACGTATGCTAACGTTTCGCGAACAATATGAACATCACCTAGTATTGAAATTAAGCGATGACGCTATAGAGCAAGGACGTCAAATACTCACAGATTATTTTGCTTCTTCAAGTGCAGGCAATTTTTTTGAATGTAACCCCGATGAAGCAAAAAAGGCGTATTTGCATAGATTTGCTGCCGCTGGTGCTGCGATCCGCTACCAAACTATACATGAAAAAGAAGTGGGAGAAATCCTAGCTTTAGATATCGCATTAAAACGGAATGAACAAAACTGGGTCGAATCCTTCGGGCCTGAAATTGAGCAACATCTGGAGAAAAAACTCTACTATGGACATTTCTTCTGTTATGTATTCCATCAAGATTACATCCTAAAAAAAGGGGCTAATGCAATTGAGGTAAAGAAATTAATGTTATCACAACTTGACCAAAGAGGTGCCAAATATCCAGCAGAACATAATGTAGGTCACTTATACACAGCAGACGACAATCTATCCACTTTTTATCGTTCTCTTGACCCAACAAATACCTTGAACCCAGGCATAGGTAAGATGGAAAAAAATCAACGAAACTGTAACTGCTGTCTATAATATTTTAATTATTGGATATCTAGCATTCATAAGCTTTTTTAGTGCAAACATAATAGCGAGCTATATTTTAGAATATTGCTCTTTTCCACTCTGTGAAATGTGAAGTTTATAAATAATATGGTGAATTTATATGGACAACAGTACAAATCATAAAAGCTCGTTTATTCAACCGCAATTAACTGCATTATTATTTATCATTGTTTTATTGGGGCTACTTCCTTTAGTTGCTTGGGTTGTTTCATTTGATCGTTTGTTAATGATTTTGGGAATAACAACACTCTCGCTATCAGCACTTGCCATTTATGTTATTTTGACAATTAAGAATAAAATTAGTGTTTTTGAATTTTATCCAAAAGATTTTAATTCAAAGGAGGAAGATACAATAGATCAGCAAAACGTTATTGATTTAACAAAAGAAAAGACTCCACTTGGATTGAAGTTTGGTAAGTTAGTAGAGCATCTACAAAATATAATAATGAAAATATCATTAAACGCAGAGTATTTACGTAAATACTCTCAAGACGCTAGAGAAATTTCAGAACAACAACAGTCCAGTTCTTTAAAGATAGCTCAATCGATCGTTCAAGCAGACTTAGCACTTGATGATGTATCAACGAGGACTCATTCCATATCTGACAATAACGCAAAAAACACAGAAATTGCTGAACACACGCTGGAGCAAACCTTAAAGCTTTATCAAAGTGCAGAAAATATCGAAACACAAATGAAGAGTTTTATTGAACTTATTGATGAGCTTTCAAATAATACTAATCTTATCAGTAAGGTGGTAGAAACTGTTCAATCTTTCTCACAACAAACAAATTTGTTAGCGCTTAATGCATCTATTGAAGCAGCTAGAGCGGGAGAGGCCGGAAGAGGCTTTGCGGTTGTAGCAGAGGAAGTGAGAACATTAGCGACCAAAGTTCAGTCAGCAACCGACGATATAAGTAAAATACTAAAAAACGTTCAAACACCGGTAAACACTATCGCAGCTGAATCAAAAAACATCAGCAATGATATTAGCTTAGTGAGCAAGGCATTAGAATCTATATCAATAAAATCAAAGGTGATTTTAAACGGTTCAGAGTTAACTCAAAGTGAGATTCTTGGCATAAGGTCCTCAGTTGAAGAAATGATGTTATCAAATAAAGATAACCTTAAATACTCTACAAACATAAGTGAACTCAGTGATTTAACACTACAAAGTATGAAATCTTCAATTAACTTTTCTGAATCATTGAGAAAAGATACAGAAAAGACCCTTGAAATGTTATCTCGGTACACAACTGGCTGCGGTAAATTCGAGGAAATACTTTGTCAAATGCAGTTCTACAAAATACAACTGGAAAAGGTGTTAGATAAAATGACCAAGGCTGGTTACAACATGTTTGATACAAATTACGAGCAATTTGATACTTTATGCGAGCCCCAAAAGTACAACTGTACTTACACAAACCAATTGATTTTGGAAATTCAGGAAATTATAGATAGTTGGAAGCAATCTACCCCAGGGGCATTATACCTTTTAGCTATTGCTAAAGATGGTTATTTAACTGCTCACCACAGTGAATTCTCTAAAAAACCGACGGGCAATAAAGAGCGAGACTTGATTTACAGCAGGCAGTGTCGATTTTACAAAGGTAACGAAACAGAGATTAGAAGAACTAACAGCGTAACGCCTTTTCTTCTGCAAACCTATATTAGAGACACGGGGGAGGTGTTATTCGACTTATCAATTCCTATATTTCATGGTGGTAAGCACTGGGGCGCTATTATAAACGGCTTACAATTGGATGCATTGATGAGCAAAAATAACTAGGTGTCAGTTGAGTTAAATGCCTCTTTATTTAGTGATACCACAACCTTTAAGAATTATCTGCGTTAACGTTTTCGCCACTTGCTCAAAATCATCATTGGATAATTTATCTTTACCCATCGCTGCTGTAACCTGTGGTGAAAAATCGGCATAATGTTGGGTTGCACCCCAAATAGTAAAAAGCAAATAAAGGGGGTCAATGTCATCCATTTTCCCTTGCTCAATCCAACTTTGAATTGTCGCTTTAACTTCATCAATCCATGTCTTGAAGCTTGTTTCTAAGTAAGTCTGTAATCTTGGAGCGCCATGAATAAACTCACCTGCAAATATCCGCGAAGCTTCAGGGTTAGTTTTTGAATACATCACCTTAGCAAGTATATAATCACCTAAAACTTTGGCTGGCTCTTCATCTGAAGTAATAATTGCAGAATCCCATAATGAGAGTATCTCTAATAAAATATCAGAATATATAGCTTCTTTATTTTTGTAATAGTAATGAACATTCGCGCGAGGGATCCCAGCACGTTCCGCAATACCTTTTATTGATGCACCTTTAAAACCATGCTCTAAGAAATCTTGCTCAGCTGCTTTTAAAATAATGGATTGATTTTTTTTTCTTACTCGCCCTGTAGACGACTTTTGCTCATTACTTTTTATTATTGTCATATTAATCAATCATTTTTGTACAATATATTTGAATGAAGCAAATATAAGCTATTTATACTCTAAAGTTAATAGTCAATTTACGGATTAATTTTATCATAACAACTATTTTACTTGACACAAGTGTCAGGTTATTCTTATCATGTAGTTCTAAGCAACTATAAAATAGTTAAAATAAATCTGAACGATTAGGAAAATTACTATGCCAACACCACATATCTCCGCTAATGCCGATGATTTTGCCGAA
>Ga0233426_10003533_pt1 | contig 12294 bp, 13 predicted proteins | sample SI_118_April2016_6_FD_179875 | JGI IMG/M metagenome (GOLD analysis project Ga0233426, IMG submission 179875) | Seawater microbial communities from Saanich Inlet, British Columbia, Canada - SI_118_April2016_10_MG | ecosystem: Environmental > Aquatic > Marine > Inlet | place: Canada: British... | reverse complement strand
ACGTTTTTGTCTAGCGACAATAGCAACATGGTCCCACCTGATCCCATTCCGAACTCAGAAGTGAAACGTGTTAGCGCCGATGGTAGTGTGGGAGTTCCCATGTGAGAGTAGGACATTGCTAGGCTTCTATTTAGAAAAGCCCGTTACTGATGTAACGGGTTTTTTGTTCTTAGGGTTTAATTGATTTTATATTTCAATAGTATAAATTCAATTATATCTTTGATATTAAAAAGTTTTTTCTAGCGACAATAGCACTGTGGTACCACCTGATCCCATTCCGAACTCAGAAGTGAAACGCAGTAGCGCCGATGGTAGTGTGGGAGTTCCCATGTGAGAGTAGGACATTGCTAGGATCTAATTATAAAACCCGCTACTTTGTTGCGGGTTTTTTCGTTTATAATCACAAATTAATGCAATTAATGGTGAAAATAATGAACTGGGAAGATGTTAAGCGTAGAAGCTCTGTTCTTACTCAAATAAGACAATTTTTTGAAATAAAGGGTGTGGTTGAAGTTGAAACTCCATCATTATCTCAAGGAACAGTTACAGACCCCTTCCTTGATGCATTTACTTCTCAATATAGCTACTTATCAGATAGTAACGTTAGTTCTTCTACACAGCTCTATATGCAAACCTCCCCAGAGTTTCATATGAAGCGATTATTAGCTTCAGGCTATAAGTGTATTTACCAAATATGCAAAGCATTCCGACATGAAGACTTCGGACATCATCACAATCCAGAGTTTACTATTCTAGAATGGTACCGTTTAGGTTTCGATCAACATAGCTTAATTGCTGAAGTTAACGAGTTATTGTCGCTTGTCTTAGGTACTGAAACATGTGAAAAAATCACTTATCAAGACTTATTTCTTAAGTCAGTTAATGTAGATCCTTTATCAACAAACTTTGAAGAGCTTTATGATGTGATACTAAAACATCAAAAAGGAGCTGAATGGCTATATGAATCAAAAGACTGTGATTTGTTACTCCAATTTATTTTCTCTGAAATAATTGAAGCTAGTATCGGTAATACAATTCCATGTTTTGTTTATAATTTCCCCATCGAGCAAGCTTCACTAGCTACAGTTTGCCCTAGTGACAGCCGAGTAGCTCAGAGATTTGAATGTTACTTTAAGGGGCTAGAATTAGCTAATGGGTTTAATGAACTGACGCATGTTGATATTCAACAGCAGAGATTTACTCAAGACAATAAGAAAAGAAAACAGTTAGGTTTACCTGAAAGAGATATAGATAAAAACTTCATTGATGCTCTTCATTTAGGATTACCACAATGTGCGGGTGTAGCATTAGGAATTGATCGGTTAATAATGATTGCCCTTGATAAGTCATCTATTGAAGATGTAATTACATTTTCAATAGAAAAATCTTAGAAAATTTTGTGATACTATATCAATTGTGATAATATCCGCTTTCTAAAATTACTCGTCAACAAATTACATTAAAAAAAGGGCAAAGAATGCTTGATCGTATTGGAATTACTGCAACTTCGCTTTGTGCCCTTCATTGCATTTTATTACCTGTTTTATTACCAGCTCTACCTCTATTAGGTCTAAGCTTTTTAGCTGATCATGCTTGGGAACATATTTTCCTACTCATCACTGCTGTACTAGGTACCATCGCTTTATTTTCTGGATTCAAAAAATATCATAGACGATTATATCCTTTTTACCTTTTATTTTTGGGTATTGGTATTTATTGGATTAAGCATGACTTTTCAGAAGCCATTCAACCTTACTTTATCGTTATCGGTGCTAGTTTAATTGTTGCTGCACATATTATTAATTTGAAATTATGCAACAGTTGTAAACAGTGCACCAACGATAGTTGTGAGAGTAGTTAATTAAAAGTTAGAGAGTATTGTTACAAATCTAACTCTTTTAACTTTCTGGTTAGTGTATTTCTACCCCAACCTAATTTTATCGCTGCTTCTTGCTTTCTTCCTTGGGTAAAGTGTAAAGCCCGCTCAAGTAAAATTTTCTCAAACTCAGGTAAAGCAGTATCAATTATATTGATGTTACCTTGTGATAATTGTTCGTCTACCCATCTTTGTAAAGCAACTGGCCAATTGATTACTTCTTCGGTTGTTTTGATTAATGAGGGTTGCTCAGAAAGTTCGCTTGGTAGATCATCTAATAAAATCTCTTTACCACTTCCCATAACGGTCAAATAACGACAAATATTCTCAAGTTGCCGAACATTGCCTGGCCAAGCGCATTGCTCTAGATATGCGAGTGTAGATTTATGTAAAGTCTTTTGTTCAACTTCAAGTTCTTTTGCAGCTAAAAGTAGAAAATGGTTAATCAGTTGCTCAATATCTTCTTTACGCTCACGCAAACTCGGAAGCTGAATCCTGATCACATTCAGACGATGAAATAAATCTTCACGAAAGTCCCCATTATTGACTTGAACTTCTAAATTTTGATGTGTGGCAGCAATAATTCTAACGTCAACCTGAATCGGCAAGTGCCCACCAACTCTATAAAATTGTCCATCTGCTAACACTCGTAATAGTCTAGTCTGAATATCTAAAGGCATATCGCCTATTTCATCTAAAAATAAAGTACCTTTATGCGCTTGTTCAAATCTTCCTTGTCGAACTGCATTAGCACCAGTAAATGCCCCCTTTTCATGTCCGAACAACTCTGACTCGATTAAGTCTTTAGGAATTGCAGCCATATTTAGAGGGATAAAAGGAGCATCTGAACGAGGACTGTGCATATGTAATGCATGTGCAACTAACTCTTTACCCGTTCCGGATTCACCATTGATTAAAACGCTAATACTAGATCGAGATAGGCGACCTATCGCGCGAAAAACTTCCTGCATAGCAGGAGCTGCACCAATAATTCCCACTGAGTCAGGAACTGCAACTAAATGCTTTCGTTTGGCACTTTGTTCACGAGAATGAATTAACCCCCTTCTCGCAAGTGCAATAGCTTCATCTGTGTCAAACGGTTTGGGTAAATATTCAAACGCCCCGCCTTGATAGGCATTCACTGCACTGTCGAGATCAGAATGTGCAGTCATAATTATCACAGGTAAATTAGGGAACTGATCATGAATGCGACTGAGTAATGTTAAACCGTCTATGTTCGGCATTCTAATGTCTGAAATAATAATTTCTGGCTGCTGATGTTCTAGCGCAACTAGTAAGTCTTCCGGCTTTTCAAAAGAAGCAGCAGATATATTTGCGCCGGATAGTGCTTTTTCTAATACCCATCGAATAGAACTGTCATCGTCTACAATCCAAACTTGTTCAACATTCATTATTATTCTCTTCTTGTAAAGGTAGTAAAATTAGAAACTCTGTATGACCGGGACGGCTAAAACAAGATAGTTTGCCTTTGTGCTGTTGTATTAATGTCTGTGAAATAGATAAACCTAATCCTGTGCCATTGTCACGGGCAGATACCATAGGGTAAAAGAGGGTATCTTGTATTTTCTCTGGAATGCCGGGCCCATTATCAATAATGCTAATTTGGACACATAGTTTTACGCGTTTTCCATTGATGGTCTTGTTGCTTGCTGCACGAGTTTTGAGTGTTATGGTGCATTCAGGAGCAATAATTTGTACGGCGTTGTTAACTATATTAATTACAGCCTGTTGTAACTTATCTTGGTCAAAACTTATTTCAGGAATAGAGGGGTCATAATCTCTAATAATCTTGATCTTTTTAGGATTATTAAAATTTATTAATTGAAATACTTTTTCTAAGACAATATGTATATTTTGCTCTGCCATCTGAGGTAATTGATTAGGGCCAAGTAACTTGTCTACCAAGTTTGTTAAACGGTCGGCCTGTTCAATAATTAATTCAGTATATTCTTTTTGATCTTCTGTGAGTTCTTTGCTAAGTAATTGTGCTGCGCCACGCAAACCACCCAAAGGGTTTTTAATTTCATGAGCTAGTCCACGTATTAAGTCTCGAGCAGATTCCCACTGTTGATGCTGAAATGCTTCAATACTCATTTGTTTTTGCTGATCTATCTGTTTGAATTCAAGTAATATATGAGGTTGCTTACTGAACTCGACAGATGATGCCGTAATTTCTACTGTTATGCGGCTGTGATCAAAAAATTCAATGGTAACATCACTGTCACTAAACTCTTGCCCTGAGGTAAGCAATTGCTCCAAACGTTCTTTTTTGATAGGAGAATTATAAAATACGGTAGTGATCGGTAAATTGTATAACTTATTAAAACTTTTAATGAGTAATGCTTCGGCAGCAGGATTAACAAATTTAATTGTTAATTCACTGTCGAGTACAACAACTGCTGTAACCATTTGGTTTGGTAGCTTCTGTTGATAGCTAAGTTTTAGTTCCGGATCTCTACTGCTGATGCTAGACATAAAAACCTTCTTGCACTAATTTAGTGCAATAAATATATTGATATAGTTACACTTGGTGCAAATTGTATTGAAATTTACTGTTTTTACTTAATTAACCGATGCTCTATGCATATAAAAGGTTATAGGGTTAGATGATGCAATTACCTTGCCTTTTTCATTAAGTAATTTCATTTTTATGATGTGTTCGCCACGATCTATATCCCTTAGGACAAACATGGAATGGGGCTGGGGTTTTTCATAAGGTTTGTTATCTAAATATAATTGAATATTTAAGCCCTGCTTGAAAATAGGTTTTATACTACCAGTGACATAAACTGAGCCAGTGTTATCTCGGATAGTTGCATTTTCCTTAGGTTGGTTTATTTCTACTTGATAGTCATCTTTAATGACTTGTGGTGTTAAATCTAACATTGAAGTATCAACAGAAGATGCGGTATTTGGTTCTCGAACATCGACTTCTTCTGCTCCCGGTTTAGGGCTATCAGAAAAAACTAATACGCCATCATCACTTTTCCACACGTAAATTTTTGTCGAAGCAGCTAAAACATTACAGCTAAGTAATGTGATGATTAACGTTAATAACAATAAATAATGACGCAAAAATTTAACTCTAATTAGAATGACTACATTAAACTTATATAACTAATGGACTTAATGCCACAAAAAAGCTCACCGAAGTGAGCTTTTTTTAATATTTAGACATTTAGTATATGTTAAACGCTGTAATACATATCAAATTCTACTGGATGAGTCGTAGAGTTTAGTAACACAACTTCTTCACGTTTAAGACCGATATAAGCATTAATCATATCAAGATCCATTACACCACCAGCGGTTAAGTAATCGTTATCAGCTTCTAATGCATCAAGTGCTTCTTCTAAAGAAGAACAAACCTGAGGAATAGCCGCTGCTTCTTCTGCAGGAAGGTCGTATAAATCTTTATCCATAGCATCGCCAGGATGGATTTTATTTTTGATACCGTCAAGACCAGCCATTAACATAGCAGTGAAACCTAAGTAAGGGTTCATTGTTGGATCAGGGAAACGTACTTCGATACGCATTGCTTTAGGGCTTGGTACAATTGGGATACGAATAGATGCTGAACGGTTACGAGCAGAGTATGCAAGCATTACCGGTGCTTCAAAACCCGGAACAAGACGTTTGTATGAGTTAGTCGATGCATTAGTGAAAGCATTAAGCGATTTTGCATGCTTGATGATACCACCAATATAATAAATCGCCATTTCAGATAATCCGCCGTATTTATCACCAGAGAATAAGTTAACGCCGTCTTTAGCAAGAGATTGATGAACATGCATACCAGTACCGTTATCACCTACTAGTGGCTTAGGCATAAACGTTGCTGTTTTACCGTAAGCATGAGCAACGTTGTGAACAACGTACTTATAAATTTGAACTTCATCAGCTTTCTTAACCATAGTATTGAAACGACAAGCGATTTCGTTCTGGCCAGCTGTTGCTACTTCATGATGATGTGCTTCAACTACTAAGCCCATTTCTTCCATTACTAAACACATTGCTGAACGTAAATCTTGTGATGAATCAACAGGAGATGTTGGGAAGTAACCACCTTTAACACCAGGACGATGTCCCATGTTGCCTTCTTCATATTCAGTTCCTGAATTCCAAGCAGCTTCTTTATCATCTATCTTGTAAAAAGAACCTGACATATCAGTATGGAAACGAACATCATCAAAAACGAAGAATTCTGGCTCTGGACCTATAAGAACAGTATCAGCAATACCTGTACTCTTCATGTACTCTTCAGCGCGGTTAGCAACAGAACGAGGGTCACGGCTATAACCTTGCATGGTTGCAGGTTCAACGATGTCACAACGTAAGTTCATCGTAACAGCATCAGTAAATGGGTCTAGAACAGCTGTAGATGGATCCGGCATCATAACCATGTCTGATTCATTAATGCCTTTCCAGCCTTGGATAGAAGAACCATCAAACATTTTGCCATCTTCAAAAAAATCTTCGTCTACTTGATGATGTGGGATTGAAACGTGCTGCTCTTTACCTTTTGAATCAGTAAAACGTAGGTCAACAAATTTAACGTCGTTGTCTTTAATTAAATCTAATACTGCTTGTGACATGTAGAGTCTCCAGTGTCTATAAAATAAAATACGTTTGCATTTTGCATGAATGGCATAAAGCGAAAATCATGCCAATAGAAAAAGTGTTGATATATATGATGTTAAGTAATTCCTTAAAAACACTCTGCACCATTGTTGTGCATATCACGATCAAAAATGGTGCACTTGCGATTTTTTGGTGCTTATGAGTATAGCAGGACGTTTGAATTTGTCTTAATAGATATTTTTGAGCAAGTAAAATATTTGCTGCTGTCTTTATTGTGTTCAATACTGTATAATCCGCGCCCAATTATAGCCCTATATTCTTTTGATGAAAAAGTCTTTAAAGAAAGCGAGTAACGCCTGTGTTAGATAAATTAAGAAATGTGGCAATTATTGCTCACGTTGACCACGGAAAAACCACATTAGTTGATAAATTACTTGAGCAATCAGGTACGCTAGATACGCGTGGCGGTCTGGAAGAACGTACAATGGACTCGAATGATATCGAGAAAGAACGTGGTATCACAATCTTAGCTAAAAACACGGCTATTAACTGGAATGGCTACCGTGTAAATATTGTAGATACTCCTGGCCATGCTGATTTCGGTGGTGAGGTTGAACGTGTTATGTCAATGGTAGATTCAGTTTTACTTATTGTTGATGCACAAGAAGGGCCAATGCCACAAACGCGTTTCGTGACCAAAAAAGCATTTGCTCAAGGCTTAAAGCCAATTGTTGTTATTAATAAAGTTGATAAGCCTGGCTCTCGCCCAGATTGGGTTATGGATCAAGTTTTCGAATTATTTGATAACCTTGGTGCAACTGATGAGCAGTTAGACTTTAAAGTAGTTTATGCTTCAGCAATTAACGGTTGGTCTTCTTTAGAGGAAGGCGAAACTGGCACTGACATGACTCCTCTATTTGACACTATTCTTAAAGAAGTTCCACAGCCAGTAGCGGATCCAGATGGTCCTTTCCAGATGCAAATCTCTCAACTTGATTACAGTTCATATTTGGGTGTTATTGGTGTTGGTCGTATTACTCGTGGTTCTGTTAAACCAAACCAACAAGTTACTATTAACTTAGCAAACGGTGGCGTTCATAACGCTAAAGTTGGTAAGGTATTTGGTTATTTAGGGTTAGAGCGTCTTGATATAGAAGAAGGTTTTGCAGGCGACATTATTGCAATTACCGGCTTAGGAGAGTTAAAAATCTCTGATACTATTTGTTGTCCTACTGAAGTTGAAGGTTTACCTTTATTATCAGTTGATGAGCCAACAATCAATATGACCTTCCAAGTTAACACTTCGCCATTTTGTGGTAAAGAAGGTAAATTCGTTACTTCACGTAATATCAAAGATCGCTTAGACAAAGAGCTAATTCATAACGTTGCTTTACGTGTTGAACAACTTGCTGATGCTGATAAATTTAAAGTATCGGGTCGTGGTGAACTTCATTTAGGTATCCTAATTGAAAACATGCGCCGTGAAGGTTTTGAATTAGCGGTATCTCGTCCTGAAGTTATTATTCGTGAAGTGAATGGCGAATTACAAGAACCATATGAGAACGTAACGATTGATGTTGAAGAACAACATCAAGGACCTATCATGGAAAGAATGGGTGTTCGTAAAGCTGAATTAACCGATATGGCACCAGACGGTACAGGTCGTATTCGTATGGACTTCATCATGCCTAGTCGTGGTTTGATTGGTTTTCAAACTGAATTTATGACTATAACTTCAGGTTCTGGTTTAATTTATCATACATTTTTTGAATATGGACCTCACAAAGGTGGTGAAATTGGCCAACGTAAAAATGGTGTAATGATCGCTAATGCCACAGGTAAAGCATTAACTAACGCTATCTTTAACTTACAATCTCGTGGCCGTATGTTGATAGGGCACGGTGTTGATATTTATGAAGGCCAGGTAATTGGTATTCATAGTCGTGATAACGATTTAACGGTAAATGCGCTTAAAGGTAAGCAGTTAACTAACGTTCGTTCATCAGGTACTGATGAAGCACAAACACTAACGCCACCTATTGTCATGTCATTAGAGCAAGCTTTAGAGTTTATCGATAATGATGAGCTTGTTGAAGTAACACCAGAAAGTATCCGTATACGTAAAAAGCTTTTAAAAGAGAATGAACGTAAGCGCGATTCTCGTCCTAAATAAGTCTTTTATTTAGCGTACAAATATAAACCAGCTTTGGCTGGTTTTTTTGTGGTTGAAATTAGGTAAGCTAAAACGTCCTATTGCGTAAGACATGTCTTAAGCTTGCATAAGAAATAACATCGTAAATTACTTGGGATAATAAAAATTAAATGTAGGAAGTTGTTTTATAAGATAATTTTATTTTTAATGCTATCAAGTTAATATTTTATTATCACTTTCTATACATAGACACCACTGGAGGAAATTAGATTAACTGTTACGCTTAAGTTACGAATTAAAGGTTAAGAATGCTACGCAGGGAAAAGCTCTTGATAGATCAAAAAAAATTAACTCGATTAAACATTCTTTTTGAAAAAGTTGTTTCTGATAAAGCCAACCTTAATGAAAGAAGGGAGCTAAAATCTCTGTACCATGAATACATTGATGATGGCAGAGAAGTAGGTCTTCAAGTACAGGAAGGCTCTCATTATCATCATGCGACCGCCTAATAGCCATAAACAAGACCTGTTTAGCTTTACAGGATAATTACCTAGAAAAGGAATTTCAATATGTCTCCTGAACAACTAAAAGCATTACATAGCCTCAGTCAACTTTTTGAAGAAGGGATTGCAGGGCCTAGTCAAATTAAAGAGCTTTCATTTTTACTTGGTGAGATTAATAAAAATCAATGTGCAAGTGAGCTATTTTCTAATTCTGGCATATCTCATCCTAGAGCGAATAACGACATTTTGTAATGGGTTGCCTTCGAACAAGCTCTGCTTAATTTACTCTGATAGTTTTCAATATCATTAAATAGGGTAATTAATCATGATAAAGTGGGTGATATTTCACCCTCCTTAAAATCATTATAATATTCGTTATTTTTATATTGATTCATTCTCGTCGTTAAGAGTTATATCCATAACTAAGACATTTCATCTGATTAAGTCGTTTTAAGTGAATCAATAAAAGTTTGAGATTTATTAATTGATTTATTCATTTCGCTAATTAATCGTTCTACATCTTGCTTGATTAATTTATATTCAGTCTTTAATTCACCAATGGCTTGGGCATTAAGGTTATGTTTTAAATATAGCATATTATCCTTAAGTGCATTAAGAACAGGTTGCATTCTCGCCTCAGCATTCCGCATTGATTTAATAACTGTTGCATAACGGTTTTGGGTTTCTCTATAGCGAGATTGACTTTGTCGTTTTAGCGATTGATTGGTGAACTGTTCCAATTCAGTATGCCATTCGTCAAATAAAGCTTCTGCAACATTTTCTATCGCATCAATTCGTACCGTAACATCCTCTGCAGCAGCTTTGCTTGTGTGGTAATGTTCATCACTCATTTCATACTGTTGTTGTAATTCTCCGCCATCAAAATTCACTAAGGCTGAAAACTGCTCTAAAGCACTTTTAAATTCTTCTTTTGCATCTATTTGCGATTCAGTGGCACTTTCAACACGATCAATTAATATATCGCGTTTATGTTTTCCCACTTTTTCCATCGCAGAATAATAGGCTGATTGACAGCCTACAAGAAAAATTAAAACAAAAATTAATGATAAATTGATTGTAATAGTTTTCATTAATTCCCACCTTTATATCTTGCTGCATCAATAATCGCCCATAAATAAACAATTGGAACTAATATCCAACCTATAAGTATCCATACTAACACCCAAGAAATCGCCATACCGATAAAGAAAAATAAAGCAGGTAAGATTCTCCCCTGAACTAATTGACCTAAACCAGGTATAAAAAAATTACATATTGCTGCTAAAACATTACCACCTGAACCTTGATTTGACATGACCACTCCTAAGTTAAATTGTATTACTTTTATTATCGCTATCACTTGTTTAGCAATTATCATAATATATTGCACACATTATGATAATACCTCATTTATTATGAACTGGATCAAAACGATTAAAAACAACCGAAATAATCAGATCGTTTGGCATTTCATACTGTTTTTTATAAAGCGATTATTAAAAGAGCAAGTGCATATTACAGCAGGATATTTGTCTTATGTCACATTGATGTCTTTGGTGCCCTTGATTGTCGTGATGTTGTCGGTAATGACGGCCTTTCCAATTTTTGCTGATGTTAAAGAAATTATTGAAAACTTTGTTTATCAAAATTTTATGCCAGCTACCGGAGATTTAGTTAAGGAACATATTACAGGCTTTGTAGACAATGCTTCTAAAATGTCAGCTATTGCTATTACTTTCTTATTCTTCTTTGCACTTTTACTGATTTCTGCCGTTGACTCTAGTTTGAACAAAATTTGGCGAATAACGGCAAAAAGGCGAATTATCACTGCTTTTTCTATGTATTGGATGGTGCTTACATTAGGACCGGTTTTATTTGGAAGTAGTATTGCTGCAACCTCATATGTTTTCTCATTAATATCAATAGGTGACCACGGCCTTTTGGGTCTATCAAATATAGCTTTAACTGCATTACCTGTTTTTGCATCCATCGGTGCATTTCTTATTTTATATATGATTGTCCCTAATAAAATTGTTTCATTTAAACATGCTTTATCGGGTTCTATTTTAGCTGCAATTCTCTTCGAAGTAGCGAAAGAAGGCTTTGCTTTTTATGTTACTCAGCTACCTTCTTATCAAGCCATTTATGGCGCATTAGCTGCTATTCCCATTCTCTTTTTATGGGTTTACTTGTCTTGGTTAGTGGTACTTTTTGGTGCCATATTTACCGTTGCTTTAGAGAATTTTCAGTCAAACTATTCTCATCAAGATTAAATATATTAATCAAGTGAGTGCAGAACATTTATTGATAAACCATTGATGCTTGCTACAGTGCAAGTGATACTATATTAAACCCATTGAATTGTAATAAAATGATTGCATTGATCCAAAGAGTTTCACAAGCAAACGTTAGCGTTAATCAAAAAATTATCGGAGAAATAGAACAAGGCGTTTTAGTTTTGCTTGCTATTGAACCTGATGATAACGAGGCTAAAGCCAAGCGGTTGGCTGAACGTGTAGCCGGTTATCGTATATTCGAAGACGATGCAGGAAAAATGAATCTTAATGTAAAGCAAATCAAGGGTGATATTTTAGTTGTTTCTCAATTTACACTGGCAGCTGATACCAATTCAGGAATGCGCCCAAGTTTTACCACAGCGGCTAAGCCTGAAGTCAGCATACCTTTATATGAATACTTTTGTAGAGAATTACGCGAATATGGATTTTCTGTTCCAACAGGTAAGTTTGGTGCAGATATGCAAGTTTCTTTGGTAAATGATGGCCCGGTTACATTTACATTAACGTGTTAGGTTTTTATATTCAGGCTATTGCATGCCATGTCTCCAATACTTTCGCCAGCGGTTAAATGTTCTCGCGGGCAAAGGGCTATTGGTAAGTAAATTTTCTTCAGGTTGGACAAGCATATGACCTGGTAGTATATGAATAATAACATTCAAATAATGAGGTATATGGAAATAAACTAAATGTTTAGCAGGTGCGAGTCTCTTCAATTCAGCAATAAAGTAGCTAATATCTTCATTTGATGGACTGGGTAAATTTAGGGAGAGAACCGCTTTATCTCCCACTTTTTTCAATATGTTTTTAGTTAAAGTCAACGAGTCATTAATAGATTGATTTTTATGATAAATATCACAAATAAAC
>Ga0233426_10003532_pt1 | contig 12295 bp, 9 predicted proteins | sample SI_118_April2016_6_FD_179875 | JGI IMG/M metagenome (GOLD analysis project Ga0233426, IMG submission 179875) | Seawater microbial communities from Saanich Inlet, British Columbia, Canada - SI_118_April2016_10_MG | ecosystem: Environmental > Aquatic > Marine > Inlet | place: Canada: British... | reverse complement strand
CGAAAAAAGTGGTTCGTATCATGGACTTGATGGGAAGAACAACGGACATCGAACCCAATCGATTGCAGTTGTATCTCTACTCAGACGGCAGCGTAGAAAAGCGCATTCAACTCCATTGAACGCAAATTCGTCTCTCTAGTTTTGCTTGATCCATTTGAGGTCTTGAATCATTCCTGTATTGAAACGTGACTGCCAGCTGGTACGCCAATCTGATGGACCTAGCGCAAACGTCCCGCCAGAAATCCCGTCGTCCAGGCCGCTTGGAAATTGAATCCACCGGTAATGCCATCGACATCGAGTACCTCGCCAGCGAAATACAACCCAGGCATCACCTTGCTCTGCATGGTGGCAAAATCGACTTCCGATAAGTTCACCCCGCCACACGTCACAAACTCTTCTTTGAAGGTGGTTTTGCCGTGCACCCCGTAGATGTCATTCAACAACGTGTTGAGGAGCTTGTTGCGGGATTTCTTGCCCAGTTCGAGCCACAACGAATCGACGTCAATTCCTGATTTATCCAGCAGGTACAACCAGAAGTTCTTGGGCAGATCAAAAGGGCACGCATTGGCCATTTTCTTCTTTCGAATTTCAGGCAATGCTTCATCGATCAGGGCAGACACCTCGTTTTCATTGGAGACCCCCACCCAGTTGACTTGGATGTTGAAGGCGTAGCCTTGCTTCTCGAGCTCTCGGGCGCCCCAAGCGGATAGTTTCAATATCGCCGGGCCGCTCATGCCCCAATGGGTAATGAGGACGGGACCTTGGTGGGACAGTTTGGTGCCTTGAATGCGAACGAGTGCGTCCTTGATTACCAGCCCCATCAGTTTTTTGACCGGTTCATGGGGGATTTTGAAGGTAAACAGCGAAGGCACGGGAGCGCTCACGGTATGGCCCAGTGTCCGCAGCCAATCGAAGCCTTCGGTCTTGGGACTGCCACCAGTAGCAATGATCACGCGGTCAAATCGGGCAGCATTCAATTGATATTCCCCGTTGTACAATACAATGGAGCCAACAGGCGCTTGCATTTTGATTTCCACACCTTTTTTGTGAGCCTCCTGCATCAAACAATCGATGATGGATTGCGAATCATCCGACTGCGGAAACATCCTGCCATCAGGCTCTGTCTTCAAAGGGACCCCGCGCGAGGTGAACCATTCCACAGTGTCCTTGGCTTGAAATTCAGTGAATGCCTTTTTGAGTTGTTTGCCTCCTCGAGGATAATTCTTCGCAAGGGAACTCGGCGTAAAGCAAGCGTTGGTCACATTGCACCTGCCACCACCGGAAATTTTGACTTTGGATAGCAGTTTGCCTGATTTCTCAAAAAGAACCACGTGTGCAGAAGGGTGATGTTCCGCGACAGAAAGCGCGGCAAAAAAACCTGCTGCTCCGCCTCCAATGACCGCCACACGCATCCCGTCTTCCATGACTGCAAATTATGCAATGCCTGAAAGAAACGGAGACATCTTGGAAATAAATTACATTCGCTTCATGCGCTTTATTCTCATTTCTGTTTTTCTCGTTTTTACGCGCCTATTCAATAGCTTTGTTCACGAAATGAAATCGATAAAAGAGCGATTGATATCTGGAGGTGCCATGAATCTGAGAGCGAAATGCGTCACGCTTCCACTTGTGTTAATGTGCATGACAACCGTACTTGCACAATCTGGAGACATCCGAGTCACCGTAAATCCCGAAGGCGCCCAGATTGATCGGATTTTCATTATACCCGGTGAATCTGAAGGCTGTTCGGGAGGAGAGCTGACCAGCGAATCCGTTGTGACCTTAGCGGAAATGCAGCTGGGTCAAGTGTATACCATTTTAGAAAGACAGTACTTGGATCGGGTGTTAGAGGAACAGCGATTGGGTATGTCGGGACTGGTATTTCAAAACTCAGCGGTGGATGCTGGCCGGCTGCAAGGATCGCAAGGCGTTGTGTTTTGTTCGGTAGGATGCATTCAATCAAGGGAGGTCGTCAATCTGAAATTGGTCGATTGCCAAGAAGGGGTGCAGCAATGGAATGCTTCAGGAGTGAATGCCGACATCTTCAAACTGTTGTCCACGATTCTTGATGAGTTGGACAATGCCCCCGCGCAATTGGAACTCAAGGCCCAAGAAGAAGAGAGAGAACGTCAAATACGAGAGGAAGCAAAGGCATTGGCTGCTCAAGAAGCAGATTCTGCTCAAGATGCGAATGATAAGGCTTTTGACTGCTACGATGTAAGTCATGCAGGGCACACCTACGAGCTTGTTCGCATCGGTGACGATTGTTGGTTTGCTGAAAACTTACGCAGTGACCAGTATGCCAATGGAGCGTTGATCGTTCGCGTTACTGGGGTGAAAGAATGGAAATCATGGAGCAAATCCAACGATTCGTTCACTGGAGCGCACTGCTTGCATGAGCAACCTGGGAAATCGGATAGGTATGGCTACTTGTACAATCTGCATGCTGTTCATTCTCCTTACGGGCTATGCCCAACGGGTTGGGAGGTTCCTTCTGCCGATGACTGGGGAGCCTTGAATTGGCATCTCGGTGGCGAACGGGTGGCAGGTGGCAAGTTGAAAGCAGCATCCATGAATGGGAACAATTCAAGCGGTTTTACAGCCCTTCCTGCAGGCATGAAATCAAGCTCTGGTGAGATGGAAGAATTGGACTTTGCAGGACATTGGTGGGCGTCAGACGCTGTGGTCAAAAAGAAAGGAAATGCAATAAGGATGTCTAAAGATGAGCTAAAAAGCAAGCCTCTTTCAATCGATTCAAGTGCAGGGCTATCAATTCGGTGCAAGCGACTGGTTTCGAAATAGCGTCAGAATCAGGGCGTATTTTAGTGGTATTGAACGTGTGTTAAAATGATGGTGTGAACAAAAGCTAAATGGAGTTGTTGTAAAGCCGACTAACGTATAAATTAGCCGTAATAAATTGGTTTATATACACTTATAGACATGCGATTATTTGACTTTGCATTTGTTCCAAATTACCCAGAGCCTTTGGAGAGGTTGAAACAATTGGCAGAAACAGAGTATTGGGGACGAGGAGGTAGGATGTTGAAGAGTTACTTCAATCACATGTTTGATAAGGTCATGGACGATGGGCTGATGACGATAGCACCGAATGGTGATAGTGCCGTTTTTCACACAGGTTTGCAAACTGAGCGACTCCAGCAACTGTATGCTGTCTTTGTCAAGAATGAAAGAGACGATGCTCAAGAATGGTTTTTTCGGGGGTTCACGACAGAAAACAATGTGGGGCTAGGAGAAGTGTTGAATCAGTTCGATGAACTTCCTGAGAGACCTCGGTTTTTAATTCGTTGCGAACAGGCTTTTTATGACTTACGCGTTGGTCCCCCTGAATGCAATTGGCCGGAATTGATTTTGGATAACATAAGCCGTGTTCCGCGGCTGTTGATTGCTGAAGCGACTCAAGGACGGATTGAACTTCCTGACATGCGCGATGTCGGTAAAGAGGCCTATATCGAAAGTTTGGAAGTTGCAGCTGATGTACTAAGAGATGATCCAGGACTAGCAATATTGAGCCAAGAAATGGAATTGGCGCTCAATCAGGCCATGGATCAGCTGACTTTGGATTACAAGTTGGCCGTGCCTACATGGCACGCAAAGGAACGATTTCCTGCGCTGGCTCTTCCTCTTCGGGTCGGGTCTAAAGAGCCAAACATTGCCTTAGCAGTAAGTTGGAATGCAGAAGCAGGATCCTATGAACCGGTCAATTTGTTGACTCCGGAAATGGCATACAACAACGCTCGACTCGTTGCGAAACCCGAGGCAACGTGGTTGTTGAAAGGGAATATCCCAAGGACTTAGAGCGCAAGTGTAGGAATGCTACGGGTGTTGTTCCTTGGTGGACGGCATGTCAATTCCTTGGACATAGCGTTGCATAATCTCCAAGGAATCGGCCCACTCGGAGCCCTCGAATCCCGTCATCATGGCGTCAGTGAAATTGCCGCAGTGTTGCTCCCACATTTCCTCCGCTAGCGGCAAATACGACCAGTGCCAGCGTTCCTCCTCATAGCCGGTTCGTCCGTTTGTTTTGGCTGTGTACACTTGATGGAAGCCAAAGGTTGCTCCATTGGCAAGAAGCCACGCGTAGACATTGGACCCAGGAGGAGTGTCGAACCATTCATTTTCGAGGGCGTTCAAGTCAACGTCTGTACCCCAATGATGTCGTGAAGTGCCGGGCATGGAGCTATACCGTAAAATTTCAAGGGCGCGGTCAACTTCTTGAAACCCCATAAAGCGCGGTGCTGTCCATTTCCGATTCCAGATACTGCGTTGTGCTGAGAAGCTTCGAGTGGCGCTCACAATCTCCAAAGACACTCCATCTTCGTTTGCGGCTTTCCACATCGATTCGAAGGCTGCCAATGTTTCGTTCCGGAGATAGATGTTTGTTTTTCGTGTGTATGTGTTCGGAATAATCGAAAAATCGGGGTGTACAGCGGCATCGAATTGGCCAAGGAGCTCCTCAGTGGTATACCGCGTTGATTGTGCTTGGCTGCAAAGCTGAGTCAATGAAAGTATAAACATGAATACAAAACGTAGGGCATCATTGTGCATGCAGTAAATTTCGATTAAAATCTTACATCCCAATGAAGATTGCGGCAACGACCATCGAAGAATACATCTCAAAAGTGCCTGAAGAACGAAAACAGGCCTTTATTGGATTGTATGAGACTGTAGCTCGGAGCCTCCCAAGTGGCTTTGTGCCGATGATGTCATACGGAATGGTTGGGTTTGTAGTTCCGCACGAAGTGTACCCGGATGGATACCATTGCAATCCAGCACTGCCCTTGCCTTTTATCAATCTGGCCAATCAAAAGAACTTCATCGCGTTGTATCATATGGGGTTGTATGCCAATCCAGAGCTGATGAAGTGGTTCGTGTCGGCTTATGCAGAGACAGTTTCAACCAAGTTAGACATGGGTAAGAGCTGCATTCGCTTCAAACGTCTAGATCAGATTCCATTTGAGTTGATCGGTCAACTCGTTGGCAAGTTGACTCCCCAAGATTGGATAAAGATGTATGAAAAGATGAGATCTTCATCGAATTAGCGCAATGCATTGAAACTATGAAGTACTCGCTCTCGTAAGCAGGGTATGAACCGGTACGTCAATCAAAGCTTGAGGAAGATAGCAAACCGCGGTGGCTTGCCGTTGTTCTGCATGGGGCTACTGTTGACCTCCTGCATACGGGAAGAATTCAATCTCAATGAAAACTCACCCATTGTTGGTGACGTTCAGCCTTCTTGGGCAGTCCCATTGGGTCAGGTTCATCTTCAACTGAATGACCACTGGGATGTATTGGATTCATTGCAAATTGAGCCCGATGAAGTCGACGGAATGCTGCAGTTTGTGCAGCCGTTTGAAGTGTTCTCTTCAGCGCCGTTGGTACTCGATCCAGTGCAAGAAGATTTTACGTTCGACTGGCTTTTAGATGAGGCAATGGCTCAAGGACTTTCGTCTTTTCCTGAAGGTGAAAGTGATTCGTTTGGCGCATCAGTCAATTGGAATTGGGGGGTTTCTGAAATGTCCTCGTTGGATTCATTGTGGCTGAGCGATGGTGATTGGAATGCTCAAGTGACTTCGCATCTTCCCATGGATCTTGAAGTGAGAATTTCAACCGATAATATTCTGGCCAACGGAGCTCCTCTTGAGCTTTTTTTGACTCTCGACTATACCGGGACGTTGCCCGTGGTCTCAAGCGAGTCTGTCTCATTGGGTGGCCGGTCCGTGCACTTTTTAAATGGAACGGATCCCCGGGTACCCATTGACTGGGAAGTTGAATGGTTGGGGACTGGTGAAGAGGTCAATGCAGGAGAAGCATTGGGAGTGACAGTTTCGATTGCCGATGCAACCATAGATGCTGCGTTTGGAGCGTTTGCTACGGACGTCGCTTGGCCCTTTGAAATGGGACAATCCATTCCTGTTATGGAGGGCTTTGAGACCGGTTCAGTCCATTTTGCAGACCCTCAGATTCACTTGTGGATGTCCAATTCTAGCGGAATCCCTGTGGGGGTCGAATGGGAAGAGTTGGCATTTGTACAGGATGGGATCACGACATACATGACGGGACCCGATATCGAAGACTTCCCCATCATAGCAAGCGCCAGTTTGCCAGGAGAGGATGCCGAGACCTACCATGTTATTGATAACAGTGGCACGACGCCTTCATTGACAAGTGTCATGGACGCCATGCCAGACAGTATGCATCTCAACGGAGCCATCTCGATTAATCCAGAAGGCAGTTCTTCTCATTTTATTTTGGAAACAAGTCGCATCGCTCTCAAAGGAGAGTTGCGGTTGCCTATGAATGGCTGGGCTTCAGCGTTGCAATGGAACGACACCTTGGATGTGGACATTTCAGAAGCTCTTGAGGAGGCGGTTCAGCCTCCGTTGGATTGGCAAGATGTTGCAGCGGTTACAATGCGTCTTCGTTGTGAAAACGCATTGCCTGTGGGCGTCCGTGTTCAAGCTATTTTTTTAAATGGTTTTGGTATAGCCATTGAATCGGCGGCGGTAAACGGTTCTCCTTGGACTGCAATCGAGGCCGGTTCAGTTAGCAACATGGGCTCACCTGATGCCCCCGGTTTTGGACGGGTTCTGAATCCCGAGTCAAAGAATATCGACTGGGTTTTGGACCGCGAAATGGCTCAAGACTTGATTGGGCAAGATTGCCGTCAGGTTGTCGTTTTGGCAATGATGGAGACAACGGATGCGACAAACAACCAAGATGTTCGGTTTTACCCTGAGGATGGGCTTCTCATTGAATTGGGTGTGCGCGTTGATTTTGATATTACTTGGAACCCATGAGTGTGCGCTTGATCTCATTTAAAGGCGTGTTTTTAGGACTCTTGGTCCTATGCTCTAACGTTTTCTTTGCACAAGATGCTCAAACAGCCCTCTTCATGGATTTGGCGTCGCAACACACGCGGCTGAATGTTTCAAGTCGTCCTACAGCGGGCTATTTTGGAATGCCACTTTTGAACAACTTTCGCATGGAATTAGGGAATTCCATGTTAGACCCTTCAAACTGGATTTTGCAAGCTCCCGGAGCTTCAGAGGCTAGCTTGAATCTCAATGCCGTCCGTGAATCATTGAGTGGTCGCAATGATTTGAGCGTCAACTTGCAATGGGATTGGTTGAGTGCAGGAGGTTTTAGCGCCAGTCGAAGATCGTTTTGGAGTGTGGCTGTATCCGAGCACATTCAATCCAATTTAGAACTTCCTGAGGATCTTCTGCTGCTGCCTTTTACAGGCAATGCCAACGCATCAGTGTCAGGATCTGGAGCTTTGGATTTTTCGTCTTTGAGCTTTCAGTTTTCCCACCGCAGAGAATATGCTGGAACATGGCAGTTTCAATGGAATGAAAAGCTATCTAGCGGCGTTCGAGTGGCCTATCTCCAAGGCTTGAGTTTCGCAGGGACTCGTGACAACACGACACAATGGGCTGTAAATCCAGATACGTACGCTTGGACTGTTCAAGGAGGTATCGGATTGGATGTCGCAGGCTTGCCTGACGCCGATAGCGAAGACTCGATTGAAGCCACGGACTATTTGAATGCAAAAGGAAATCGGGGTGTTGCAGCGGATTTCGCCTTGCAATTTAAACCCTCTGATCGATGGACAGGCTTTGTCCAGGTCTCGAACGTCGGACAGCTCGATTGGAACACGCGCACTCAAAACTGGAACATTTCGGATACCACGATGGTGTTTTCAGGCGTGTCTGTAGAGAATGTGGGTTCATTGGATTCCTGGCCAGCCGATTCTTTGGAAAATTGGTTGGAGAGTCAAGGTGACGACTGGGAGAATGCCTTCGAGATCGACACAACGCGATCGGGTTTTACGCAAAGGCTTGCTCCAAAATGGAGTGTTGGGCTATCCTGGGAGGTGTTGAATACCTCACACCAGCGCGGAACACTTGGGGCATGGGGTCGGTCAAACGGCACGGGCTTTTTTGATTGGCGATTGAGCTACAACCACAAATTCAATGAGCGGTTGGCGGTGTCTTTGTCTAGGGGAGTACTCCAAAGTCGAAAAGGCACGTGGGGCTTGGCGGTGTGCATGAATGCAGGCCCACTGGCCATTTTTGTTGCCACAGATCACATTGGGATTGCACAAGGGACTCGCATTGTTGTCGATCAGAACACAGGTGGGGTGGGAGTTGATCAGGATGCCTTTGTCGTTCCGAATCAAGCGCATACAATGCAAATACAGGCAGGATTGACTTGGCGGTTTGGCTGGCGAAATGAGAAAAAAACGCGCTCAAATTCAATGGCGAGGTTGGATGATAGCAGCTTCATCAGTGGGAGCACACGGAGTCCCAATGCTGCACATGAAGGGCATCCTGGTGCGGTCCCATGCAGTGCCCCTGGAAGCTGGAAAGATTAAAACCTCGCCTATATTCGCATTGAATCTGCGAACAACGTATCCTTGACTACTCCCAACCGATTGGCGCTTTTGAGGTATCACATATTGGATGCCTGCTTTGTATGGGGAGACCCGACACAAAGTGACATGCCGGAGCCGCCCAAGAGACTTTTCAAACCTGAGCTTTTAGAACGCGTGAATGCTCTTCTCAAGGAAGCTTCCCCGGGAATTAAGCCAATAGCGATGCGAACGCTCGAGAAAGACATCGCGGACATGCAGGTGCTTTATGGTGTTGAAATCGTCAAGCACAGTGATCACAAGCGTGCGTACTATGCCTATTCAGAGTTTGGAATGTCCATTGGTTCTGGAGCGTTGACAGCTGAAGAGAAAGCGCAGCTGCATGGAGTGCTTGGGAACTTGTCTCGTTTTCGCGGAGCAGAGGGGTTTGAATGGTGGACAGAAATGGAGGCCTTACTTCGGCATCGATTTGACGTAGTGGCACCTCAAAAAAAAGCGACCAAAAAGCGCGGTGTATCTCAACACATGCAGAGACAGATCTTTCCTCGTGTTCAGGAAAAAAGTGCTTTGCGATGGTTGGAGGGGGCCGTGTCGGCGCTCCAATTGAACATGCCGGCGCGTGTTGGATTCACGACTTCTGACGGAGAGCGTTCAGAAAGGCATTCAATGCTGATTGAAAACCTGGTTGAGGAGACGGCAGGATGGCTGGTCCTAGCATTGGTTTGGGACGATGAAGCACAGGAAGCGTTTCGCTTGGTGTTGCCACTTGATTCCATCACGAGTTGGGATGATGTTTTGGTCGATGTTCCAGAAGGGTTGAAGGACGCCATTCCATTTGCGTGGTCTCGATACATTGATCAACGTTTCGCCCTTGTTCCAGGGGTGGTGAAAGATGCTGATGAGAAACCCGTGGCGATGCGGTTGTGGTTTGAAAATAAAACAGCTTCGCGTTACTTAACCCAGCCTTTTCACACGTCGCAAGATCCGAGAATCGAACGTTCGGGCAATGGTGTAGCCATTCAAGTCAACTTGGTGCCCAATGCTCCGTTCATTCAATGGATTCTGCACCATGGAGCGGCCGCTCAAGTTTTGGAGCCTGCGTCGCTAAGAGAAATGATGGGGTCGGAGACGCGTAAAATGGCCCAGAGCTACGCTAAAATGTTCGGCCCGTGATGGAGTCAATTGACATTCAAGAACACGGCGTTGTCAAACATGAGTTTGCCGTTTTCCCAAAATCCACGGAAGAGGGGGTTGTCTGAAAAATAGACTACGCTTCCACGGCCCATTGGTTGGGAACCAAAAACAAAGCTTTCATCCAATTGGCGGTTTGCTCGTGTTCCAACAAAACCACTTACGGCCTGGGTCTCTAAACCAAACGTTCCAACATTCCATCCGCTGTTGAGCAATGCAAAACGACTTGAGTTGGATCTCAACGTGTAATACGGGGAGTCAGGATAGCCCCATGCAAGTGGGTGAGAACGATCAAGTTGAACTGGATAAATCGATCCATCTCCGATGCGCATGGCCCTTAAACGCTGTCTTTCATCATAGGCTTGTTGGCGATCTGAAGCTTTTTCGGCGCTCGACTGCAGTCGGACTTGGTCTTCTTGTGTGTCATCGTCAAAGCGGTTCAATCCCCATCCGGATTCTCCTTCAAAGAGTCTCATCGCTCCCGATAAAACAATGAGTCGACCTCCATCGCGGACCCAATCCCCCAACGATTCCAACCAGGAGTCGTTTGCATTGCTATACCATCCCGAAGGCAAGACGATCACGTCAAATTCCGCCCATTCCTGAGGGTCAGAATTTTGAGCGGAAAGCATGGTCACCGGGTAATGCAATTCCTGTTCAAAATGCCACCACACCTCACCTGCACCCAAGCTTGATACTCCAGGCCCGGTGAGCGCTCCGATACGTGGCGCCTGAATGGCCCAAACATCATCGGACCCCATGTCAGGACCCGCATCTGAAAACCCACCGGCAATCTCGTCTAGATGCACTCCATGTTCCGTCGCCAATTCACTGAGTTCACTCCACCATTGGGGACGTCCTTTGTGGTCTCCTCGAAGGACCAATATCGTTCCCGCTTCATGCTTTGACCCATTGCTTTCAAAAGACTTTGCATTTGTGCGCAAACGGAAACCTGCATGCAGAAGCTGGGCCATCAGAGGGGAATCTTGATCGCCTGTCCGTGCGAATGCGTAACCAAAAGCCTCGTTTTGTAAGGGTTTGATGTTGGAGGCAACATGGGGTGCTCCATTCAACGGGGCATCCAATCCAAAGGTGCGCAATCCATAAGCAAACGGGGCACTCCAGGTGGTAATGTCGTACGTTAATGAGTCAGTTAGCACGGGGTCCGGATCGAAGAGCACGCCTAAAATTCCAGAGTGCGTTTGGTACGCACTGATCACAAGGTCTCCCTCTTTCGGTTTCACTGATCGCTTTTGCCCGACTCCATACTCCCAACCGGTCACCGATTTTTGATTTGAGGTCATGCTTTCGCTCGTGACACCGTGGCGGTCTAAAAACTTCACGAGTCGCTCAATACGAGCCGTGTTGTCTTTTGTTTTAGGAATGAGATACCCACCAAACCGTCCAATGGGTTGCGTGCGATTTCGATCGTAATAGGCCCCCCATTCATCGACCAATTTCTCTGCCAATCGTGCACTGGCATACACCGCTTCCAAACTGCTCTCGACGTGGTTTGCGATGCGGTCATTCAGGCTCAAGAGCTGGCCTTGTGAGGTTTTAACGAGGACGCCTGCGCCTCCGCTGCCGCCTTGCTCGTAGGTCATGCCAATGGCCCCATTAAACATCGGGTAGGTGTCACCGTAACTTGGATAGAGAAGATCAAAAGACTCTTTGGTGTAATACAATTCACCACGAGCGTCAAAGGCCTCAGCGGTAGCTCGCCCAACTTCTTCTTGAAATGCTCTTTGCCATGGGGTGATGGATTCATGATAAGGCTCAGCTGCAGGGGCAAAGTAGTAGGGGCTATTGTAGCCCATTTCGTGGTAGTCGCAATGAACATGAGGCATCCACTGATGGTAGACTGCGGATCGCATCTGACTCTCCTGCTGTTTTTGCCACGCCCAATCGCGGTTCAAGTCGAAGAGGTAATGGTTTGGACGTCCTCCTGGCCAAGGCTCGTCATGCTCCAATGCATTGGGGTCTGAATTGGGAGGGTTACTCGCATACTGATTGAACCAAACGGCATAACGATCATGCCCATCTGGATTGAGACAGGGATCAAGTAAAACAACCACGTGATCCAAGAAGTCCTCTCCGTCCAGAGCGGCTTGCCCAAGACCGTGCATCACTTTCAATGCTGCTTCAGTGCAAACAGCTTCATTTCCATGGACATTGTAGCTGAGCCAGATGATGGCTAAATTATCGTATTCGGCGATACCCGTTCCGCCGCGCATGCGGTCAAGATGTTGGGCTCGAATGGTTTCGATGTTCTGCAAATTGGCGGCACTCGATAGAACCAGCAATTCCAAAGGTCTGCCTTCAAAAGATTCTCCGTACTGGACCAATTGAGAACCAGAAACGGCTTCATGAACATGTTCAGCGTAATCGGATACAGCGTGGTGCAATGTGAAGCGGTCACCCAATTCGTGTCCCACAATTGCTGCAGGTTCAAGTAAGTCAATTTGAGCGTCAAGACTTGAAGTGAATGCGGCAATGAAGGTCAAAACAACCAAAAGGCGACCGGATATGTTGAGGGAATTCATGCGGCCAAATTACATCCGCAGCGCTCAAACCAACACTCTTTCTTATTGACCTTGAGCGAATTCGACGATTTGTTCATCCAATGGCTTCACGCCACTCCGCAAGGACGCCACAAGCTGTCCGTTTTCGTCAATCAGAAATTTATGGAAGTTCCAACCAACCTTGTGGTCG
>Ga0233426_10003529_pt1 | contig 12301 bp, 4 predicted proteins | sample SI_118_April2016_6_FD_179875 | JGI IMG/M metagenome (GOLD analysis project Ga0233426, IMG submission 179875) | Seawater microbial communities from Saanich Inlet, British Columbia, Canada - SI_118_April2016_10_MG | ecosystem: Environmental > Aquatic > Marine > Inlet | place: Canada: British... | reverse complement strand
AAGCTAGATCAATGGGTGAGGGCGCTGCCAATGCCGGTATACGTCAAACAGACAACGCCTACGCTGGATTGCAGAACGTCGTTAAGGCTGGGCAGGGTCTACAGACAGATACCATGCAGGGCAACGTATCCCGAATGAACGACCAATTAGCCCTAGCAGGGACTCAGGCTGAATCTGACTTTGCGTCACGCAGCAACACAGCAGGTATCGCGGGCACGGTTGCCGGTGTAACTGCAAATCAAACACTAGGGGCATAAAACATGGCTTTTCGTGAACTTGCTGAATTTGCTAAGAATTTTGCAAATGAAAACTCAATCAACAATTTTTATAATTATACCCCCTCCGTAGAAGAAATTACGTTTGAAGGCGGTAGTGGCACCTCCAGAGGAACTCCAACGTACTCCGGATCATCCTTTAATGCCTATGCCAATATCAACCCAAATCAAAATCCTTATGCAGATCCGGAAGATATGGCAGGCGACAAATTATACGCCGATCTGATACGCGCCCAAACCCAAGACTACATGACTCGGTACGCTCCTGTTGAAAACTTTTTGGCTAGTGAAATTACCAACACTGGAACAAAAGCTCTTGCCGGCGATTTAACCAGAACCCGAGAGGCAGTTGTCAACTCGGCAGGCAATGTTGCGGGCCAGCAACTCAGAGGCATGGAGAGATATGGCCTCACAAAAGCTCCGTCATCGGAAAACAACATGACTACCGCATCAACACTTGTAGGTGGACTTAACGCAACCAGAGCGGCTGATTCTGATCGTCGCACACAGCTTCTTACTGGATCTCTAAGCGGGATATCTCAGAAAGCAGCGGCTATAGGAGGCTAGTAATGGCAGGATTAATTGGAGCTGGACAGGGGTTGAGGCGCCTAGCCAATCAGGGAATGTCTTCGGTCGCCGCCGCAGATGTACAGCAGGGGATTCAGAGAGAGCAGATTGAGATGGCCAACGAGGCGTCAGAGGCTCAACTACTTGGCACGGCTGGTGGCGTTGGCGGAATGGTTGGCGGAACGAAAGCAATCGGGATGGCCAAGGAACTCGGCGTCGCAAAAGACCTTGCCACCACAACGCAAGGCACACTCAACACCGCTGTCAACACATTTGAAGCAGCAGACAAACTCCACAAGACCGCTCAAACAGCTGAAACTGCTGCTGCCTTGGGTGAGGCGACTACTGCTGTGGAGGCGGCCTCAACCGCGGCTGGCGTTGCTGAGGCGGGAGCAACCAGTGCCGCAGCAACGAGCGGAACCCTTGCACAACTTAGCGCAATAGCAGCTCCTGTAGCTATTGCACTTGGTGTTGGTTTTCTCCTGAACAAACTTTTTTAAGCAGGCATTTATCATGGCACTAAAAACGAACGCATCATTTTCACAAGGCTTCGAGAGAGGCTTTGGTCTTATGGAGAGTGTTAGAGATAGACAGCTAAAGCAAGACGCTCTTGACCAGCAGGCCGTCAATGATGCGGAAGATCGTAAATATCAAAACGAGACCCTTGGTCTTAAGCGGGAAGATTCTAGGGATCTTAAACAATACAGAGATTCAAGCATTGAAAACGAAGCAGCCAGAATTGCCGGCCAAAATGCCACCTCGCTGATAAGTGCAAAAACTGCTCAAATGACGGCTACGACTCAGGGCATTAAGGCAGATACTGAGCTTTTAAAGCAGGAGCAGCTTACAGATCCAAATTCACTGGAGTCTAAAAACCTTCAGGCCCAAATTGATGAAAGGGAACTTGCAAACAAGGTAGGCACTAACAACCTTCAGGCAGCCCAAGACGCGATTGTTCTCAGTGATCTATTTGAGCTGTCACAGCAGGACGAGTTTACCGACGCCCAAATCGCTCAATTTCAAACCGGTGTGGACAAGCTTTCTGGTGGTCGGTTTGATGTATCAAACATTGTGACCGAGGTGGCTATGGAGTCCCCTGAAGTTATCGGCGGTTTTATGCGGCAGCTTGCGGAGGGCGATGATGTTGATATGTCGCCAAAAGTGTTAAGGGCAATCACGCATGGTCTGAAGCTGCATAAGTCACGCAACGTAGGACAAGTTGTTGATCAAAGTTTTAAGAATGCACCCTCGTGGATGCAGAAGGGAAATTTTGTGGTGAAGCAGCAAGGCCTTATGTCAGGTACTGCTAAAAGGGTTAAAAATATTGACGACACTTTCACTGACGGTTTATCGGGATCGCTTTTTGTAAAGCTCGAAGATAGAGCTGATCCAGACAATGTAACTTATTATTTTCCACCTATCACCGAAAACAGACGTAGCACAGATGCAACCAGCCTTGTCTTGAACTTGGATGAGACCACTCAGGCTTTGGCCGCTGACGCCAATCTAATAAGAACCGTTGGGCCGAAGATTAGGCAACAAACCAGATCAGCATTGATACAGAAAAATTACGGTGACAATGCGGGTAACAATGGCGTTAAGGACTTTCAGGATGATGTCAACGCGAGGTTAGAAACGAATCGCAAGGCTATTCAAGGCGGAGGCAATGTTACAAGCCTTATGGGGATGACCGCGGAACATCTAGAGCTTAGTCGCGAGCAAATGCTGGACGCTGCTGCCATGGCCAAAATGAAAAGGCACATTGAGGATGAGTTGTTGTTCGGTGTTCCAGCAGAACCAGAGCAGGCAAAAGCTATGAGGTGGCTAGATGAAACCAAGGCGGCCCTACGCCAGCAGACGGTTCCTCAGCCCAACAACAAAAAGGCGAACCTTGGGCAGCTTGTTGGAGAGAACTGGAATCCTCAACTGATCTCCAACTTAAACGGTTACTTTGATGTAGTGGATGATCAGGTCGTCATCACTGACGAGAAGGCGCTTATCCAAGAGCTAACGCAGCTTGGTTACTACCAGTAGTTATTTCTTTAAAACTCAAATTTAAGAGACGATAAATGCCTTTAGTTTCTGCTAGAAATAAATCAACCGACGAATACTGGGATGCAATTTACGGGAAAAAGGAGGAGTCAACTCCTACCCCCGCAATGCCCTCCGGCGCCCAAGAAGACCCCGCGACAAGTCCAGATCCGGAAGGTGATGGTAATTTTATGCGCGGTTTAAAAGGCGGCGTGGCAAACACTCAGGCATTGGCTGGTGGAGCCAAGGCGTTTTATGGTTCTGTGGGGGATGATGAGGGAAGCATCCAGCGCAACGACGATTATGTCCTTGAGGGCATGGAGTACTACAAAAGAAAGACCAAGGAAGCTGAACAGTACAGACCCGATGTAAACTTTAAGGACATCGACAGCATAACGGATTTTGGGGCATGGTCTGCCTATACGCTTGGCTCTGCGGTTCCTGACTTAGCGGGCATGGTGCTTGGTGCTGGAGCCGGAGGGCTGCTGGCCAAGCAGGCTGTCAAGCATGGCGTCGAATCGATGGCGGAAAAGATGGCCCAGCAGGCAACAGAGCGTCTTGTAAAAGAGGGCGTCGAGAAGGCAGCAGCCCAAAGAGCATCTAAGGAAGTAGCAGAGAAATTTGCAAAGGATAAGACTGCTCAATACGCCACCGCAGGAGCAACTGCCGGAGGTGTTTTGTATGGGACGCAGTCGGGAACGTCAAGCACGTTCGCCAGAACTCTCGATGAAACCAATGTTGAGGCCAAGTTACCGGCTCTGGCCGCGGGCACTTTCATTGGTGCATTAAATGCGGTTCCCGCTTTTAAGGTTTTGCAAAATATTATCCCAAAAGGAAAAGCGGATGATGCGGTAGAGTTTATTTCCGGAGAGTTGGCTGACATTTCTCCGTGGAAAAAAGAATTTCTCAATGACGTTTTTAAGCAGGCTGGTATAGAGGGTGTAACGGAAGCCCTTCAGTTGATTACCGAAGAAGAAACAATTTCTTGGGTTAACAACAATATGTCTGACCTTGAGAAGCGGGAGTACTTTGATTACTACTCAAATGTTAAGAAGAGAGATGCACTGATTGAAGCTGGTGCAGCTGGATTCTTGTTTGGTGGAGTAACAGGCGCCGCGGGCGCAACAGTAAAAGCAAAGACTGGCGGGTATGATCCAATATCCATGGGCGATGATGCCAAGGTGATTAGAACGCAGTCAGTTAATGATCCAGATTTCGGGGCAGGCATTGCCCGTATGTTTGACGAGGCAAAAAGCAACGCAGAGAGCGGTCAAACATCAATTGATATTGATATCGATGACTCGTTCTTAAATGAAAATGCGCCCCTTACACCAGAGCAACGTACTGAGGCTGGTCTTTCTGAGCTTACAGATTATGATGGGACACAAATTGATATGCCTGAGGGTGATGCCCCAGCAGATCCATCACAGTCCGTAGCGGTTGTAACAGAGCAGGAAAATGAGGATGTTGCACCACAAGAATCAGAGCAGCAAACTTCAGGATTCGGGGAAAATACATTACCGCAATCTCCGCAGGCAGATATAGTCAACGACTTCCCTGCGGCTCCTGCTTTTGGCAGCACTCCTGTTCCTCAAGGGCAGGGCAATTACGGCCCAGCCCACAGGTTTGATGGTGAGCTATCACCGGCAGACACATCCGCACAAGAGCAGCTGTTTCAGCTGTCTGTAAAGGCGCAGTCTACTGAGGCACTTGATCCAGATAACACTGACGTTATTGTTGAGGCTATCGATCAGGATGATGTAGACAGAATAATAGACAGGAATGAATCCCTAACTATCGGGACTACAGATAAGCCGACAGGTAAAAGCCTCCCAACTATTGATGAAGTATATGGCGCTGAATCTACAGAGGTTACCAATGTTGTTGCTGGAGTTCTTTCTGATCTGTCCGCTGCCGGCGTTCCAAAGTCGTTTATTGACTCTGTAACGGGAGTGTTCGTTCATAACGATAGCGATGTAGATGCTCCGGCGATGACCGGCCAAAAAACTCAAGGGATATCAATCAACGAATCGCTTGTTGCCGGCGCCCGAAACAATGAAGATTCTCTCAGCGAGCTGGCATGGTCGATGACGCATGAGGTTTATCACGTTGCTGATTTCTCTATGGGCCTTAGCGACAAAGACCCATCGTTCAACATAATGATTGATGAAGATGCCAACGGCCCATCTGTTGTTATGGGCGACATTATGAATGAGCTGTTTGTTAACTGGAAAGACGGCACCGACTTAGGAAAGAGATTTGATTACCCGTTTAATGACCTTAACAAAGACATCTCTGATTTAACCTTAGACAATGAGGGCTTGAACACAACCTATCGACAGGAAGTGTTTGCCCAGCTCGGTGCGCTGTTCCACTCTAATCCTAAGCAGCTTCAAGAGAACGCGCCTTTAGCGTATGATTACATCAAGAATATTCGAGACAACAACCTTAAAACCGTCAAGCCGGTAGAGGAAGCCAATGAACCGACAGTCAGTGCCAGCACCCCAGACACCTCCCAACCTACAGGCATATCAGGACAAGTACGGGCACCGCCAGAGTCCGGAAGCGAGCAGGTCGTACAGCCTAAGCCAGCTAGACCAGATGGCGAAGAAAGCGCTGGAGAAGGGCGAGCCGATACCCCAGTGGAGGGACAGATCCAACAAGAGGTTGGGGAACGTGAACGACCAGAGATACAAGAGCCTGAAGTAGCCCCCGCTCCTGAGGCCGCCACATCTATAGAAGCGTCTGATCCAGACCGCACACCGATAGTCCTCAAGGCTACCGATAAAAAACCTACCTTTAAGAAAGCGATTAACTGGGAAGATACTGGCGAGTACATTGTCACCTTCGCAGACGGAGATCGCTACACCGTGTACTTTGATGATTCTGCCAAGGAAGCTGGCGATGAGGTTTACTTCACCTCAGAAGATGGAAAGGTTTCTGCGCTTGATGGAATGCTGGGTGAGACTAAACAGGAAACCATTGATGGGCTTATAGCCCACCGCCAAAAATTGATTGATGCGGGAGAAAATTCTTACAACCTCCCCCTAAACCCTGATGTAGGAAGTGATATACAGTTTAAAGCTTGGGACTTTATTCAAGACAATGGTGCGGTTACTGAAAAGCAGTTGCGTACAAAGTTTAAATCTCTTGAAGACAACCAGTTTGAAAACATTAAAGAGTACCTCTTGTCTGAAAAAGACGATGCAGAGGATGTAGTAGTATTTGAGGACGGCAAGTTCCTATCATATGACTATGCTCAAGAGTCCGACTTGGACGATTTTCAGCAGCTCTTTGATGACCCTAGCTTTATTAAGAAGGGTGCAGAGTATCTGCTAGAGGAATCAAAAGGTGAGCTGCCAGATAAAAAGTCTTTACCCGTCAAAAACATTACAGCGAAGACGGATTCGGTAGAGCATCTTAGCCGTGTTGATTCGATTGTGGCCAATCATCCTAACGCACTTGCAAGCCCAGAAGCGTGGAGAGCCTTTGAGCGAGAGCTAACAGGCAGTAACACAACTATTGCCCCTCCTTACGCTCTTATAGAGCTGTTCAATAACCCAGACCTTTGGGCTAAGAAGCATTCAAGTCTAACACCTCAGCAACTTGAAGCGGCTGACCGCGGGCTGGCAACGGCCAAGCGGATGGGTGACCTTTACCAGTCAGGCGCGGCAGACTCAGAAGCCACAGGCAAGCTTCTTCTTTGGGGTTTGATGTCGAGAATGCTGACGGCAAGCGCACAGGAAGCTGGGTTTGTTGACCTGCTTACTAACAGCACTGCTGTAACGGATTTAATTAATAAGGCGCTGACTGGATCGTTTACCGAAAAAACTGCCACTCGCATGGTAGAGGTTCCTGCTACAAAGAAAAAGCCCAAGCACATGGTCGAGAAAACCATGAATGCAGACATAGCTGAATGGCGAGACTTTGTTCAGGAGGCTATTCCTAAAGGGTCGTTTGGTCGATCAGGTACGTCAAACGCCAATGACTTCGGTGCGCTAATGCTAAAGCTGTCTGATGTTGACGGCGACGGAGTATCCAAGCTTGAACGCTTACATAATCTTATGGCTGACCGATCAGTCCCGACAGCACAAGTTAGGCGTCAGTTTCAAGCCATAGTTCAGGGTTCTGGTATAGATAATAAAGTGTTCTCATTTGCCCAACTAATGATTGGCAGAGATGACGTTGTTATTCTTGACCGCATTCAGCTTAACTCTATGTGGGATGCAGAGCGTTACGGCAAGAATATTTATGACGATATTTCGTTAGAGTTTGGCGGGTTACATGGTGCTGCTAGATACGAAGTAATCGAGAACGCGCTGCAAACAAAAATTAAAGATTTGTACACCAGCCTAGGCCGACCAGCAGATGCGTCAGTAGGTCGCTATCACTGGGAGAGCTGGGTTAGAGACTCAGGGCAGATAGTCGCACACCCTACAATGCAAGGTCTAGAGAAGGACATTAAGGGTGGGAAAAATCCCTATGCATTCTTAGGCGCACCTGAAGGAAAGTTGAACACCTACTCATACTCAGCCATATATGGGAGAGATGACCAAGGTACTCCGTACTATGTGTACCCCGACTCCAAAGGCACCTTCCATAGATTTAATTTAGGCAAGTGGGAAGCGTTTAAAAAAGAGATTAAAAAACCTAAAAATGGTATAGTGAATAAAGATTTTAAAGTAAGTGAATTTGATAAAGGAATACCATGGTATGAATCAGATAAAGTCAACAGACAAAAGCTCGACGATCTCGTCGAATCTTACGCAGAAAGAAAGGCGACTGAAAACGAATACAGTTCTGAAAGAGCTGTTACAAGTGACGCCACCGATGGCACCAGACTTGACCAGCTCAAGCGAACCTACAAAGAACTTCGTAGTGCCAGATCATCTGATAGCGATGGTGGAGCGAATGAGAGCGGATCACCCAGACTCTTCAGACGAAGAGCTGGCAAACATTCTCAAGTACTCGTAGCAGGACAGAAATTAGCTGGCTCAAAACGAGAGCTTGAGAAGTCAGCCAAGGCCGCACTACAGGATGTAAAAAGCTTTAACGGAACTGTTGTAGAGCTGGCCTCAAACAAAACCAACGCAAAACTCTTTGCAAGCAAGATGCAGGCATCAAAGGACGCAAGCCCTTACGGTGCTGCTGTCTATGTCTACGCCGAATCAGACTACCAGAACATGAAAATGTTTATGACTGAGGATGGTTCAGCGGGTATAGCTGTCGCAGATGGCGACACTATTGTTTCTCTTTTCAGTGATGGAACAAACAAAAATGTAACTTTCTCGTTAGCCTCCTTGGCTGTTGAAGAGGGTGGAATTTACTCGGATGCGTTCGACACGCAACTCCCTTACATTTATGAAGACGTTGGATTTAAGGTTATCTCCCGCCTAAAATGGAATGATCAATTCGCTCCTGCGGATTGGGACAAAGGTCAATTTAAAGCCTTTAACAAGGGTGAGCCTGACGTTGTGTTCATGGTTGTTGACCCTGATTACTTCGGCCCTTACTCAAAAGATGTCGGCTACTATGTAGAGGACTATGATGAGGGCATGCGCTCCATTCGTGAGACTCGCAGACCTGAGCAAGAAAGAATATCTCCCAAGTTAAAGCAAGCGGTGCAGGATCGAATTGATCGAAACATTAGTGCCGCCGAGCTTAATGACATCTTCAGAAAAGAAGGTCGTTACGTTAAGCCCATGCATCCCGATATGATTGCTCCGCTAAAGCCGGACTCTCATTACATCAATGCTCTAAAAAAGACGAACAGAGAAAAACCAAACACTCCAAGCAAGGAAACATACTGGCTATCTAATTCGCTGGTAGACGGGCAAAGAACTGGCTCAAGACTGGACATACCCGCTCATAGTGCCAAGACCTTGTCCAAAGAAGAGAGAGCTGACGTTGTGACTGCTCACGCAGCACGACCCAGAAAGGGCGATGCACCATTTGCAGGTGCGGCAGGAACTCGCCTTGGATACTACCCAACACTGCGTCTAGATAATGCTTTGTTTGCGTCTCCACAAAAAGGGGCAACCAATATTGCCATGGGTGCAGAAAAAAACACCATTGCAACTATTGAAGGGAACTATGTTGCGGTAGACCATGAGCAGAACAGGCTAGACTTTATAGCCGCTATGGATGATCCGGCTTGGACTCAGATCTCAATGAATCCCGAGCGTCACACGTTCTTTTATGATTTGGCTACACAGACGCCTGTCAAATCTGCTAGTCAGGTAATTCAGGTAGGCAATCTAGTTATCGCCAAAGACGTTGTCTATGACGATGTTGAATCATTCTCGTACATCAAGAAGAAGCAGGTCAATAAGGAGACAAACACTCTTGATGATGGCTCCCCGTCTACTAGTCAGTTTACTTACAATGATGAGATTGATGCTCAATCTGATACATACAGAAGGATGAAGAGCAGCAAGGTTTACAAGTCTCTTGTTGACAAATATGCACAGCTGGAAGACTTCGAGCAGCAAGCCGCAGAATATCTTGAGGTGGGTCGCCTACCTGCACCCATATCGCCGCGCGATCAAGAGAACCTCATGCACGGCAAGGTTCAGGAAGACCTTAATGCGTTTCACAAAAACTTTGTAGATCCGCTTGGAGACATGATTGCTGCTGCTGGAGTCGATGTTGATGCCGTAGGGTTGTATCTACTAGCCAAGCATGCCCCAGAAAGAAATGCGGCAATTGCAGAGCGGGTAAAGGCGCAGAGAGAAAAAAACATTGCGACTACCGAGCGAGAGATTAATAGACTTTTAGATGATGTTGGTGTTGATCATACTGTTGCTCTTGCCACTCAACGCAAAAAGCTTGAAGACTATCAAACTTTACCCTTAGCGTTTGAGGGTACTGGCTCGGGCATGACAAACGAACAATCTCAGGCAATTCTTGTTACGGCGGAAAGAGAAGGAACGGCAGATGATATGGAAGCCATTGCCGGCAAGGTCTATGAGATGCTCGATTATCAAAGAAATCTTATGGTTGAGTATGGCCTTATGGATGAGCTGTCGGTAGAAGACTGGCTGTCGAGGTACAAGTTTTACGTTCCATTAAAAGGGTTCTATGACGAGTCCGATCAAGACCAATTCAAGAAGGGGATTGGGGCCAAAGGATTCTCTATAGTCGGCAGCGAAAGCATGAAGGCAAAGGGCAGAAAAACGCTGCCAGCAAACCCTCTACTGAATGCTATTGAAGATGTTCAGAAAAAAATAATTCGGGCGAGAAAAAATGAAGCATCCCAGACCCTCCTAACACTGCTTAGTGAGCTTGGTGATAGCCAGTCCTACAATATATACAACAACAAGTATCGCCCCATGATGGACAGCGACCCACTGACCATGCAAGACATGAAGCAGATGTCAATGGATAGGAGGGTGAATGGCGACCCTAAGTATATACAGGTCAAGAAGGGTGGTCAGACATTCTTTATTGAGTTTAAGAGTGACACTCTGAATGCCGCCATGCAAGACATGAGCGTTGCTGCATTGAACAACTCAAACGGTGCGATGAATGCAGTACTTCGAGGGCTTACGAAATTCCAGACCTTCCGCCGCAACGTGCTTATTAACTATAACCCGTCATGGGGGCTGGTTAACCCTATAAGAGATGTGCAAACGGCACTGATGTATACGCTGGCCGAGCAGGATAAGAAGGGTAGTAGAGTAAGTGGCGAGAACGTGATTGGAGCAATGGCGCAAGACTATTTCCCTGCAATGAGATCGCTGTACAGGTTCTATCGGGAAAAGCCAGCTAGAGATGGCAACGAGATGGACAGGTATGCGGCTGAATTCCACGAAGATGGTGCGGCTACAGGACTTGTTTTGCTTAAAGATCAGGATGAGCAGTTAAGGATTTTGCAGAACAAGCTAAAGCGAGGATATACCCGCGAAGGTTTAACAGCTATCGGTAAGTTTGTTGAGGACTTCAACACAACGATGGAAAACTCAGTCCGCCTGTCAGCTTATGTTCAGGCCCGCAGGTCGGGAGCTGATAGAAGTACTGCCGCCACTTTAGCAAAAGACTTGACGGTCAACTTTAACCGGAAGGGAGAGAGTACGGCGCAGGTAAATGCTATGTATCTGTTCTTCAATGCTGCGGTTCAGGGTAACGTGAATATGGCTCAGGCATTGGCAAGTGGCGAGGCTGGAGGCAAGAAAAAGAAAGTCACAAATGCCCGCCTTGCAGCCGGAGGTCTTGTTGCGATGGGTGCCGCTATGGCGCTTATGAACATGTGGAACTCAGAAGAAGACGACGATGGTGAGCTGAAGTATCAAGACCTGCCTGAGCATGCCAAGAACAGAGTACAGCTATTTATGTACGGGTCAGAGGAGGGCTTCGCCCTACCCATGGCTTACGGTCTTAACTTCTTTACAAATATTGGACGCTTAGGTGCAGAGATGGCCAACGGGGTAACAAGCCCAGAGGATGCGGCAGTGGCCCTTTGGGAAAATTTCCTTTTGAACTTTGTTCCAATTGCACCGGCTAGCGGAGATAACTGGGAAGAGAAGATGCGAGGCTTCTACCCTGACCTTCTGGAGCTGCATACAGATATGCTTGCCAATAAGAACTTTTTCGGAAGTCAAATATACATTGAGCAAAATCCTTTGTTCGTTGCAAAATCAAAAGCTTATGTTAGCCGCAGATCCACACCAGATATTTACAAAGATCTTGCGGAGTTTATGAATGATGCGACAGGGGGTGACACCTATAAGGATGGTGACATCTTTGGAATGAACACGGCATTTAACCCAGAAAAAATGGAATATATCTTTGAGTACTTAACCGGAGGTGTTGGTAGGTTCGGAATGCAGACCTTCGATGCTGGCGGGAAAATTATGCAGGGAAGGGCTGACGAAATAGAAAAGAGAAAGATTCCCATCGTTGGCACGTTCTTCAAACAAACGTCTGAGTACGAAGACAGGTTTGAGTTTTATGACAACTGGGAGGCCACTCGTCAAATTGTGTACAGATTTCAAGACGCGAAAGGTGATCCCGAGGAGCTGAAGCGCCTGAGGAATGAATATCAACACTACGCGCCACTTCTAGACAGAGGCTATGGGTTTGGCAAGCAAGCCAAAAGCTTATACGAGATAGCCAACCGAGATTTAAGGGCCATATCAGGAACTAGGAAGATAGTTGAGAAGCAGAATATTGATGAAGATAGGCGCAAAGAAATGATTGATACGCTAGACATTAACGAGCGAAAGGTATTTGACATTTACAACAAAGCCTTTAGAGAAGCCAAGGAGCGATCAGAATGAAAGACACTGTAGCAGTACCAACCATTCTGGTTCCGTTCATCATAACCTTTGTGGGCGCCGCTATAACATGGGGCGGGGCAATGGCTCGGGCAGATAACATTGAGGTTGATGTCGCTCGCATGGAGTCAGACGTTAAGGCTCTTTCAGTCA
>Ga0233426_10003525_pt1 | contig 12310 bp, 13 predicted proteins | sample SI_118_April2016_6_FD_179875 | JGI IMG/M metagenome (GOLD analysis project Ga0233426, IMG submission 179875) | Seawater microbial communities from Saanich Inlet, British Columbia, Canada - SI_118_April2016_10_MG | ecosystem: Environmental > Aquatic > Marine > Inlet | place: Canada: British... | reverse complement strand
AGACTTACAGATGCTGATATTAAGAAATATTGAATAAGTTTATTACTACGGATTCTTAGAAATTGAGCAGCGTGTTTGTAAAGTAAAAATACTCATAAGAACATGAAATCATACCTTCATCCATAAATGATATGTTCTATAGGGAGTCATTGATATATAGTTATTCCTATTCAGTATATAAAATACAAGAGGATAAAAATATCTAACAATTCAATCTTTGGTAAAACTTTATTCTTTATAAATTCATATATTACTATGAATCATAGGAGTATAAGTAATCATTCTTTTAATATTATTCCGAATCCAGATATTCAAAATTTATGTTCAAATAATACTTTTAAAAATACGTAAAAAGGCATTAATATAGTAAAAATAACTGTGATTAGTGTTAATAAATTCCATTGTTTGTTTTTTTTCATTTGTGAGTTTGAATTGTAAATTAAGTTAATAATAAAAATAAAAACACTTTTGACAAGTGTTTTATTTTATTAATTTTAGTAAGTTTTTTTCAAATTCTATATCTGAGAATTTATCAGCTTGTTTTTTACAGTTTTGAATCGTATATTTTCAGTTAAGATTATTTTCGTGAAAAATAATAAATTTTTCTATAAAGTCTCATCAATTATCATTTTCGAAGAAATCTCATGTTTCTCATTGAATTACAGTTTCTAATAGACCTCATTTTCATAATGCAAACACAGGTTTTCATGTAGCCATAACTTCAATAGGTACAATACCAAAATCTTCTTCACCTGGGAATATTAAACCTTGAGAGTTTTGTACTAATCAAACTAAGTCATCTCAATATTGAGGACCAGTAAAAATTATATTATTTCATTCTACGAGTGATTCGAGTTTATTTCTAGAATCTCATGCTCAAATTATTAGTAATTTTTTATCAAGCATTTTATTAAAAGATGATATTGCGACATCAAGTCTCTTAAACTCTGTTAATGCAGAGATTATTATATAATAATCTCAATATGTATTATTATAATCAGATATTTCTTTTTGAAATCTACTCACTTCTATCGGAGGGTAGAGTAGTTCACTGTCTCTTCTATAGTATTTTGTTATTCTATTTGCTGTATTGTTTGCATTTGCTACTACAGTGTCTACTCTAGAACTTGCAATTACATCCCATTGTCTGAGATTTAAAAATAGCTTATTTAATAAAAATCACTTTATTCATTTATTACATCAAATATCTTTTTTATATTCATTTGTCCAGTCCCACATATAACGTGCTGGAGAATGATAATAGACTAAAAATTGTGTTTCAGGCTTTGTTATTGCTCAGTGAGCAAAACCTGAAGAACTTGATATAACTAAGTCATATTTTGAAAAATCTAGTGATTCTACACTTCATGACATCGCAGCAAGACAAAATCTTTGTTTTTTTGTCAAATTATATATTTTTTGAGAGGTTAATGAAAAACATTGAGTATTTATTTTTTCTTTAGGAAAAACATTTCAAACTTTAGATTCGTCATAAATAAGTGTGAATAAATCAGCATCAGGAAAAATATCCAGAAGTTTTTCTACTACCTTTTCTGCTCCTCCGAGTTTTATCAACATTTCATGTAATATAGCTACTTTTAGTTCTTTTTTCTTCATTTAAATATGTGAATATTATGAGAATATATTTTATTTAAAATCAATTATACAAATTTTTCCCAAAAATATAATAAAATTTTTGATAAATAGTCTTTTTATGTTACTATTTCTCAAAGTTTTATATTTTTTATAAGAAATATCCATGAAAAAATACATAATATTTACTTCATTTCTCTTAATTTCATATTTTTGATGAGTAAATCAATGATTTGCACAATGATCTAATAACAGTAGTTCTCCTAGAACTACTGTTATTACTGATACTACTACATCATCAACAAACAATACAACGAATAATTGATATGATAATATATCAGATATACCAGGGTTTGAAATACCAGGGCTTGAAAGTTATAACGAGATGTTTGGAAATAATAATGTAGATGAAAGTTTTGATACCCCGTATGAAAATAAAGCACAGCAAATTGAATCAGAAAAAATAGTAGCAGCACAGGTAGAAAAAAAGGCATTTACAGATGCAATCACTGAAGCTACTTCAGCAGTTAAATCTGCTGAAGCATCAGTTAAATCTGCACAAAAAGCACTTGATGATGCTAAAACTCCTGAAGCTAAAGCTATTGCAGAGAAATCACTTACAGAGGCTAAAAATGCTCAGAAAGATGCTGAAAATGCTAAAGAATCAGCAAATAAAGCAGAGCAAACAAGATTGGATAATATTGATGCAGCACAAAAAAAACTCGATAATTTAGGTAGTGTTTGAAGTCCTGAAGCTATTGCAGAAGCAAAAAAAGAACTTGAATTAGCAAAAAACACATCAGCATCAGAAATTGCAGCTGCTGAAGCTAAAGCTGCAAGTAATGCAGCAGAAAAATGATCAAAATCTGCCCACGAAGCTGAATGTGCGAATTCAAAAAATTGTCTCGATCAACCAACATTTAGTATTTGAGTTAATGATTTAATTGGTGTTTGATTTCAAAAAAAAGCGTGAGATGATACATCTAATACAATTAACAGAACACTCTGAACTATTATACAAAAACTAATGGTGGCATTATGAGTGTTATCAGTATTGATAATGACTGTATGAGCTGGATATATAATTATGTATCATGGGCAAGATGAATTATTATCAAAAGGGAAATCAATATTTATGTCAGGTGTTACTGCATTAATAGTTGCATTAAGTTCTTATTACATTGTATCTATACTGAGATTTATTTTATACAATTAAAAAATTAATCATGAAATTTATAAATATATTTATTGCTAGTTTTACATTTTTCATAGTTTGATTATCAAATGTTTTTGCTGTTCCTGCTTGAAAAGAAACTGTAAAAATTAATTGTCATGGTCTTCCTTGATGTGCTGATACAAAGATAGAGGCTCCAACACCAGGTTATGTATGATGAAATAGTAATATTTGAGCAGAATATATATTAGATATTATTCATTTGATGTTACAGTATGTTTCAGTTATCGCTGTTATAGCTCTTATGTTAAGTTGAGTTTTATACTTATTTTCTGCATGAGAAGAAGAAAAAACAAAAAAAGCAAAGAGTTGGATTATGTGGTCACTTATCTGAGTTCTCGTTGCCTTGAGTTCTAATTTTCTAGTTTCAACTATAATTAATTTTAATTTTAAATAATATAAATATATGTTAAAGAAAATATTGTTTTTATTTATAGCTATATCTTCATCAATAATATCTTTTGATGTGTTTGCTAAACAGTGAACGAGTCATGAAAGTGTTATGTTGCCTTGAAATAAAGATTGAGTTACTGATACTTTATTAACAAGTGATAAATGAGAAGATCAGGTTGATGAAGTCTCTAGTTGGATAATAGATTCTTTAGAAACACTGTTACCAATAACAGCAGTATGAGTATTTTTATTTGTAGGTATTAAGTTAGCTATGGCTAGATGAAATCCTGAAGAATTCAAAAAAGCATGGATGCAATTTATGTATGCTGTAATAGGTATATTTATTATGAGTTTTGCTTGGGTTACTGTAAAAATAGTGTTAGGACTTAGTTTTTAAGAATAAAAAATGAAAAAAATAATAGTATCAATATTAACTATAGTAATTTCACTTATCACTATTTTTAATTTTTCTATAGATCTTCATGCTGATTGTAAATTTAATAGTTCGTCAGGTGCTGATGTTACAAAGATGGTAGAGGGATGTTTAGAATGAAGCTGAGTAGTTGAGGTTGATTGAGTAGCAACTATAGAAGGAGCATTTAAAGATAAAATCAATAAATGGACAAATAATATTGCACTATTTTTAGGTTTATTAGCTATTGGTTCTGTTATTTATGGTTGATTAATGATGACTCTATCAGCTTGAGAAGATGAAAAAATCACAAAAGCGAAAGATATAGTTAAATGGTCTTTGTTAGGTTTGTTAGGAGTTATTTTAGCAACAACAATTGTAACTCTTGTTATTAAATTAATTTATTGACTCGGTGAAACAGTAGTTAAATAAAAGTTAATATAGAAAAATGTGAGATAAAAATAGATTCATTTTACAACAAAGTATTATTTTACTTTGTTTGACAATATTATTCACAATAATAGTTTTTTTAATAAAAAACTATTATTTTTCTATGCCTGTTACTAGTGAATATATTGAAGAAAACTATATAGAACCAACAGTTGAAATACATTCACTAGAAGAAGATAAAGAATATATAGAGATAAAACCTGATGAAAAAAATAATTTTTCTTGAACTTGAAATATGGATTTAGATAATATTAGCCTTACAGGATCAGAATTATCTAGTTTAATAGAAGAACATTATACTTCAGCTTCACCATTTACTTTTAAATATATACCAGATTCTTTTGAAAAAAAATCACTAGATTTTTCGAAAGTATTTTGAGAATTTCTTCAATCTAAAATCATGAAATCAATGATTCATAATTTAGATATTGAATTACATGAAGACTTGGTTGATGTGAGAGGAAAAATGAAGAATAGAAGTGTTAAGTTATTCTGATATCATCATGATCATCAGTGAGAATATTTATCTGTAGCTATACATGAATTAGCGCATTATATAGATATATATTTTTTAGAAAAAAAAGTAATACAAGATTTAAGCGATAAGTTTTATGATATATCTTGGGAAAAAACTAAAATTGTAAAAGCATGACAAATCCAAACTGATTTTGTTTCTGGTTATGCTATGACAAATAAATATGAAGACTTTGCTGAAAGTTTTACTTATTATATTTTACATAATGATGATTTCTTGCGTAAAACTCTAGAATCAGAGAGTTTAAGTAAAAAGTATGATTTTTTTGATAATATATTATTAAAGAAAAAGTTTAATGATACAGATTTTTCTGTAGATAATACTGTGAAAAATTATTATCGGGATATTACTAAAATAGAAATAGATATAGAAAAATTATTGCAGTATTTAAAAAACTGAATATAATCCATCTGAATAAATTAGTCAATTTAAGCAGACAGGAAACATATTCAGTTTTCTTTTTGTTTGAATATTGCTTATTTAACACAAATAATCACTTCAATTTTATAAATACAAGACTTGTATAAGCCCTAATATTAGAGCTATATTTTGTATGTTTTAAAAAAATGTCAACAATATCAAAAGAATATCAAAAGGAAAGAATAGTCTTTAGTGTTATTAAAATGTATTTTACGAATCAATTATGGAGTAAAATACTGATGTGATTATTATTTATATAATAAATAATAAAAAATGAAAGATTTTTTAGATGAACTAGATCAAGAATTAGATTGAAAACAATCTCCTGAAACTCAAAAAGAAGTTAAAGTAGAAATTGTTGAAAATAAAGCAGCAGAAGTTATTGTTGAAAATTCAGTTGAAAAACCAGCTGTTATGAGTAATGGTCATAAAAAACCAGTACATAATCATAAAAATCAACAAAATAAACCTCAACAAAACACTAATTGAGAAAAAAATAATAACAAACCAAATCATCAAAATAAAAAACCATGATTTAAAAAACCTTTTGTGAAAAAAGGAAATTTTAAAGCAGGTGAAGTAAGAGGTAAATTTGTATCGGATTTTCCAGAAACTAAATTTTATCTACCTTCATTAAGAGAAGGGTATACAAGATTTATTCCAATTGGATGAAATAACGAAACAGGTGCTAAAAATATGTGAATGGTTCAGTATGGAGATGATATTGTACTTATTGATTGTGGTGTACAATTTGCAGATCATGATATGTATGGTGTAAATTATTCAATTCCAGATGTATCATTTCTTACAAAATATAAACAAAATATAAAAGCTATATTATTAACACATGCTCATTTAGATCATATTGGTTCATTAAAACATATCCTTCCAGCATTAGGAATGCCACCTATTTATGGTACAAAATTAACTTGTGGTTTAGCTAAAAAAGCTATATCTGAAGCAGGTTTATTACCTCATGCAATTTTTATCGAAATTGATGCTTGAAGTGAAGAAAAACATAAAATTGGTGAATTTGATGTTGAATTTTTCAGAGTAAATCACTCAATCCCAGATTGTGCTGGTATATATATTGAAACTCCAGGTGGAGCTAAATTTGTTCATACAGGTGATTTCAAAATCGATTTTACTCCTACTATTGATGAACCAGCTGATTTATCTAGAATCGGTGAAATTGGTTCTAGAGGTGTAACTATGCTTATGTCAGATTCTACAGGTTCTACTAGAAAAGGTTTTTCTCAATCAGAAAAAGCTGTAGGAGAAGCATTAGAAGAAATAGTTAAAAATCACCATAAAGGGAGATTAATTATTGCTGCATTCTCTTCTTGGATTTCAAGAGTTCAACAACTTATTGATATTGCTCAAACATATGATAAAACAATTTTCCTTTCAGGAAGATCAATGATTGAAAATGTTCAAATTGCTAAAGATTTAGGATATTTGAAAATGAAACCAGGTACAGTTAAAAAAATGACACCTAAATCTACTCTTTGAGTAGCTCCACATAAACAAATTATTATTACAACTTGAAGTCAATGAGAAGAATTCTCAGCTCTGACAAGAATGTCAGAATGAAGACATCCTTCAGTTGAAATTATTAAAGGAGATACGGTTGTATTTTCATCTTCAACAGTTCCAGGGAATGAAAAATCAGTAAATAGAATTATTAATAAACTTATTAAGTTAGGTGCAAAAGTAATTACAAAAGATGATAAAGATGTTCATACTTGAGGTCATGCTTTCCAAGAAGAACAAAAAATCATGATTCAATTAATTAAACCAAAATATTTTATGCCTGTTTTCGGGGATTTATATTTTAGAACTGTTCATAAAGATACAGCTCTTACTGTTGGTATGAAAGAAGAAGATTGTGTATTGATAGATAATGGTGTGATTGTTGATTTTGCTCCAAATGGAAATATTTTCAGATCAAGAATTAAAGCTCCAATTCAAGAAATTATTATTGATGGTAATGGTATGGGAACTGCTGGTTCACATGTGATTAAAGCCAGAGAAAAAATGATGAATGCATGAGTTCTTGTATTAACATATAAGGTTGATAAAAAAACTAAAACTATTCTTGGTCATATTAAATTAGAAACTAGAGGTCTTGTTTATCTTGATGAAGTAAGAGGAATTCATAGAATGATTATTAAAAAATCAAGAGATATCTACGAAAATACAGTAAAAGATGTTCCAGATATGGAAGAAAAAGATTTAATCAAAATTATTAGAACAGATTTAGAAAAATTCTTATTACAAAAACTTGATAGAGAACCAATGATTATACCTATGGTTATGGAAGTGTAAGAATAAAAAATATAGATAATTTCTATTAAAAAATAAAAATAAAATGATTTTACAAAAGACAAAAACTCCTTAAAATGTTTTTGTCTTTTTATTTTCTATCTAAGAAATATGAAAAATATAATGTTTATGTTAATTATTGCTGTAGTGGCTTATGGTTTATGGCAATATTCTCAACCAAATCAAGAATTACTTGATGCGAAAAAAGAACTATGAATTCAAGTTGATAACACTTTAGATTCAAAAATTATTGATGCAAAAAAAGAAGTTTTTGAGCAAGTTGATAATGCAATTGATACAGTAAAAGAAGTGGTTCAGGAGGTTGTTGTAGAAAAACCTACTTTTACTACAAAATTATTAAATTGAAATGATATATTAGAATTAAATGACTTATCTAATATAGATTTATCAAGTTGAGAAGTTGATCTTGTTTGAAAAATTAAAGCTCCAGTTGATAAAATAAGAGTATTATATTCTAATTCTGACTCAGATTATCCAGATGATGATTATTCTTTACAACAATTTGTAGCAGGAAGTGAAAATTTTTTATATAGAGCATATTCTCAATACCAAACTTTTGATTTTTGAACAAATACTTATACGATTATTATGACTTCGTGAAAAGAAGAATCAAGACTTCAATTCACTATATATTATCCTAATCCTGAAGATAATAAAGAAATAAAATCAGATGATTGAATAGAAATAATTAGTGATATTCAAGAAATCGATTCTTCAGCACTTCCTACTTCTTGAGACTATTGAAGTCCTATAAAATTATGAGAAAATAAATTTACTTATTCTGATATAAAAGGATTTCAAGTAGAAAAACATTCAGTATCAACAGTAGATTGTAGTTCTGATTTAGTTACATCAACTATTTGAGAAAAAACTTGATCATGGAGTTGGTGGAATACATGTAGACCATCTGAAGATAAAACATATGTTACATATTATGCTTTAAATATGAAAGATTGAGAATATGTTTACGCAAAACATTATTTTTCTCCAAGTTATTATGCAATAACAGAATTATCTACTGGTGTGGATGAATGATGGAATTCATTAGAAACAGTTTCAGATAAAAATGAATGGTTAAAAAATAATAATAATGAACTAAAAGAACAAAATGAAAGTTTTGAATTAACAAAAATAACAGATACTTTATTTGAAAATATAATTAAAAATTAATATGAGAGTTTTACTAAAAATTTCATGAGAAGCACTAGCTGGTTGAGAACCATCTGGATTAGATTATGTAATGTTAGATGAGGTTTGTGATAAAATTAAAGAACTGATTAATAACAATGTTGAAGTTTGAGTTGTTGTTTGAGCAGGGAATTTTATTAGAGGAGCAGAAATTGAAAAAATAAATATTGATAGATGTAATGCAGATAATATGTGAATGTTAGCTATTAATATTAATGCTATTGCTTTAAGTGATGTTTTAGAGAGAAAAGGATTACATACTAAAATTATTAATTCATTTGGTATTGATGGTATTGCTGATAGATTTAATAAAACAAAGGCCGTAAAAGATTTAAAGGCGAAAAAAGTATTAATTTTCGGTGGAGGAACTTGAAATCCTTACTTTACTACAGATACAGCTTGAGTATTAAGAGCATTAGAAATAGAGGCTGATGTTATGATAAAAGCTACAAAAGTAAACTGAGTATATGATAAAGATCCTGTTAAATATGCAGATGCAATATTTATACCAGAAGCTACATATGATGAAGTAATTACGAAAAATTTACGTGTTATGGATCATACTGCAATTGCTCTTGCTAAAGAAAATAATATGAAACTAAAAGTAGTTTCATTATATGACGAAGGTGCTGTTATGAGAGCAGTTCTAGGGAAAAAAGAATGAACACTTATAAGTTAAAAAAAAACTTTGACATTTTATATTTTTTCAATACGATGTGTCAGCAAAAATTAACACACTTTCAAGCATAAGTGTATTTTAAATATAACTCACAAAAAAGATGTTAGGAAAATTAAAAAAAAGAAAAAGACTTAGAGTTCACGGATTCTTGAAAAGAAGCTCTACTGCAAGTGGGAGAAAAATCCTAAAAAACAGAAGAAGAAAAGGAAGACATGAATTAACTGTAAGTTATCCAAAAAGATATCAAGAAATTAACGGTAAAGCTAAAATGCATATTGTTGCAGGAGGTACTGCTAGAAAAACTCCATTTGATGGAAAAGGAAATTTCGTTATCAGAAAATAAGAGTAATGAGTTCGCTCATTACTTTTTCTTGTTTTAATAAACAATTAAATAGTGATTACTAAAGGATTTAGATTAAAAGAAAGAGAAGTAAAAAAGGTTTTACAAAAATGAAAACCTTTTTTTTCTTACGGAATAGTACTTAACTATACCAAAAATAAGCTATGATACAATAGGTTTGCAATTGTTATTTGATCAAAATCAGTTATAACCAATGTATCAAGAACATTCTTTCGTAGAAGGTTTTATGATTATGCATCGAAATGTATTGAACAATATAAAGATGAACAATGATATGATTTAGTATTTGTGGTAAAAAAACAAACAAAATTATTGAAGAATAATGAAGAATCAATGAAATCATTTAAAAAAGATATAAATTTTTTATATACAAAAATAATTAAAAAATAAACATACTTATGAAAAAATATTTAGATATATTTATATGGGCATTATTAATAGTATTAACTATTAATTTATTCACATGATGAAATGAAGTAAAAGAAACTCAATTATCAGGAAAAATTAATATAGAAACTACTGAAAAAGCTTATACTATACCACCAGTTGTTGCATTAAAAGTAATGAATAACTCTACAGGTTCTCTTACATTAAATAATTGTAATGATATATCACTTCATCATGCTGGTCAAAAAGTAGATCTAGTTCAAAAAGAATGTAACGATATAGTTGTAGAATCTGGAAAAGAATCAGTTATTAATTTTTCTGATGATTATAATAGCTTCTTTGAAGCAGGACAATATAACTTTGAATATTCAAAAGATGATAAAAGATATTTAGCTTCATTTGAAATAGAACATAGAGGTTCAATTTCAAAAATATTTTCAGCTGTATTTTATGCCCCTATATTCAATCTATTTGTTTTCCTTATAACAACATTAGGAAGTTCATTAGGATGGGCTATATTAGCAATTACAGTGGTTATACGTATAGTTTTATTATGGCCTCAACATAAAATGATGGTGAGTCAGAAAAAACTTCAATGAATTCAACCAAAAATAAAAAAGATTCAAGAAGAAAATAAATGAAACCAACAAGCAATAGGAATGAAGCTTATGGAATTATATAAAACAGAAAAAGTAAATCCTATGGGATCATGTGGATTCTTATTAATACAAATGCCTATATTATTAGTAATATATAATATTATATTATCAATAAAAGATCCTTCAAATTTCTTTCATATATACGATTTCCAATCTTCATTTGATATTTCAAGTATAAATTTTTCATTCTTTGGAATGGATTTATTACAATCTGGATGAATTACTTGAGCTTTATTAGCTCTTACAGTAGCAGCAATTCAATTTACACAAGTAAAATTATCTCTTGCTGGTAAAAAAGTAGAAAAAAAAGATGTGGTACTTGAAAAGAAAAAATGAGCAAATGATTATTCACAAATGATGCCAGATCCTGAAATGATGAATAAATTTATGTTATATGGTATGCCGGCTATGGTAGGGGTATTTACTTATACACTTATAGCATGAGTAGGTATATACTGGGGAACTTCAACACTATTTATGGTATTTCAACAATTATTTGTAAATAAAATATTGAAAAAGTAAAGGTAAAAGCACGAGAGTTATTGACTCACTCGTGCTTTTTTATTATTATACAGCTGTTTGTTATTAATAATACTTAATCAATTACTATGAAATCAAAAATTCTACTTGCTGCATTATTAGCAGTAGCATTAGTTACTCAAACTTTTGCATTTGAAGAAATTCAATGTTCTTCTGATCCAATATTTTCTGCTAATTCATGTAATCAATGTTTTAATGGTAAAGCTCAATCTCAATGAGATACAGTAGGTTTTTTATCTGATGAATGGGTAAATGTATCAGCAACTGATATGATTTTATATAAAGAAATTCAAGAAGATCCTAGATTAATTAACTTAAGCCCTGATTTAACACAATGGTCTCAAGTACCAAGTTCACAAGGTTTTTGGGAATATACATCAGAATTTGATAATATATATTCTGAAGCAGAAGATGGTTTTGTTTTAGAGGCTGGTAAAAAAGTTACTTGGATTAAATCTAAATTAGGTTATGGATATCAACTAGGTAAAAATACTGCTGCAGAATGAGAAAATATAGGTATGTTAGTTTTTCCATTAACAAGTCATGCGCTATTAAGTGATGGAACAATTAGTGAAGATAGTGATGTTCATAATGAATGTGTACTATTCACTTCAGGTAATCCAGATCCAGAAGCTCCAATCTTAATTAAAAGATTACCAGAAACTGGACCAGCTCAATTTATCATCTTAGCTTTCTTAGCAATGTTCTTATCATTTGCTTTAGTTAAAGCTAGAAAAGAATCATAAAAAATAAAAAACTACTTTTTAAAAAGTAGTTTTTTGTTTGTCTTAAATATTCAATATGTCAAGGGGTAATTTTTGTCAGAGTTAATTACAATGTGCTATTATAACTAGGTATAAAAATATTTAAATAAAAAAGTAATTATGTTACATATTATAAAACAATTCATTTTTGGGTTAACGCTAGCTGTCAAATTTAATAATTGACCAGATAGTTTTGGTGGTGGAGAAGATGTTAATAATAAACAAACTCAAGAAAATCAACCGAAATTAAAAACTCAGGAATTAATAGAACAATATAAAGAAGATTGAAAATTGAGTACTATGGAACTTGTAGAAATTACAAGCGAAATGGAAAAAGAAAAGGATCTTA
>Ga0233426_10003524_pt1 | contig 12312 bp, 12 predicted proteins | sample SI_118_April2016_6_FD_179875 | JGI IMG/M metagenome (GOLD analysis project Ga0233426, IMG submission 179875) | Seawater microbial communities from Saanich Inlet, British Columbia, Canada - SI_118_April2016_10_MG | ecosystem: Environmental > Aquatic > Marine > Inlet | place: Canada: British... | reverse complement strand
AAAGTGCTAATATAGCCCAATCTCAATATATTTCATTTGAAAAATATCCAGATAAATCAAATAATTGATGAACCGCAGTTATTCATATTGCTCAAAGTGCAAATAGTATTCATCAAAGTATACAACTAGTTAATATAACTACACTTATGTTGTAAAAATATGTGTAATATATTGATTGTTTTCAATTTCACTTTAATATATTTTTTATATAAGGTGAAAAGAATAAAAATCAAATTATTCATGTCAGGCTTAATAAAAAGAAAATTATTTCTTCTATACTATTAAATGTATGTTGAAAAAATATAAAAAATAATGACGAATAACTTATTGGTATTAATTGAACTAACTTTTTAGTTACTTTTGATTGTTCATTTGATTCACTATATAAATAGAATCAAACAGAAAAGAAAAATCAAATAACACTCGAAAATACTCATCTAATAAGATTATTTTCTATTAATTGGTTAAAATCACGATGAAGAAGAGCTAATAATAATCAAGCAAATACTATTATAAAAATAATAGATATTGGAAATCGAGATAATATAGATTTTAATTGGTCTTTCATATTTGAAAGATTCAATATTGTGAAAAGATTTTTCATAGATATAATAAAATTATTGTAATAAAAAGTATCCGTTTGAAAAACAAACTTAACTACATGATATTTACTCACTTGAAGTCTAATTGAAATTTTGAAATATAAAAATTATATTTCTTCAACTAGAATTTAAGTTCATATATATTATGCAAATATAATTGATAATTAATTCATATGAAAATATTACTTGTAGAAGATAATCTTATACTCAGAGAAAACTTAATATTCTTATTGAAGAAATTTTCTTATGTTGTTGAATCTGCAGAAAATGGTAAAATAGCATATGATAAAATTATCTCTCAAAAATTTCATGCAATTATTTTAGATGTAAATATGCCTGTTATGAATGGAAAAGAATTTCTTATACAATTAAGAAAAGATAATATTTCTACTCCTGTTATTGCCCTTACATCTGATTCTATGTTAGAAGATAAACTTGAAATGTTTGAATTATGAGTTGATGATTATCTTACAAAACCTTTTGAAATAGAAGAATTAGTTGCTCGCTTAAAATCTTTATTAAAAAGATGAGAACAAAAAATAGATGATGAAAAAGAATCTTGAAATTTAAAAATTAATTATTCAAAAAATAAAATATATTTTAAAAATCAGGAAATTAATTTTCCACATAAACAATATTTAATATTAGAGTTTCTAATGAATAATATTTGATATCCTCAAAATAAAGTAAAAATAATGGAATATGTTTGGGGAGAAGCTGAAGAAAATTTAGATTTAAAGAGTACAACATTGGAATCACATATTTATGCAATTAGAAAAATGATTGGGAAAGATATAATAAATACAGTAAAAGGAATTTGATATATAATCGAAAAATAATGAAAAATCATATTAACTTATCCTTAAAAATTTCAGGACTTGTATTTGCAAGCGCAATATTATTTTTTATTGTGAGTTTATTTTGGTATCAAAATTATTCAAGTGTAAGAATATTTCTCGATGATTTTTTTGTTTATAAAAATATATTTTTATTATTTTTAATTCTATTATTTTCAATAATCATCTGAATAACTTCTGGATTTTTTATAAAAAAAATATTTAACAATATTGAAATTTATAATAAAAAACTCAAAGATTATAATCACTTTCTTGCTCATGAATTAAAAACACCTATTGCAATTGTTCAATCAAATCTAGAAGTTTTGGAATATTGATTTGATAAAGAAAAAATAAGCAATTCAAAAAATGAATTAAAAAATATGACAGAAATTATTAATGGTCTATTAAATTTTTCTGAAACAATACAAATTACAAATAAAATTGATATAAATCTTGAAAATTTTATTAAACAAAATTTATATTTTATTGAATGATGAAGTAATATTAAAATCATAAATAATGAATTTAATCTAAGTATTCATACTGATGAATTATTATTTGCTCGTGTTGTAAAAAATTTGATAGAAAATGCATTAAAGTATTCATTAGATAAAAAGTTAAATATAATTCTATATTCTGATAAAATAAAATTTGAAAATAATATTCATAGAACTTTAGAACAAAAAGATATAGATAAAATATATAAAAAATATTATTCTTGATCTTATAATGATGAAATCTGAAATGGAATATGAATTCCCATGATCGATGAAATAATAAAAACGCTTTGATTTACTATGAAAATCAGTTCAAATGATTATAAATTTATTGTTGAAATCCATTTTGATTAATAATAATAATCGATATATTTAATTATACTATAATCTAAATTTATATTATGAAGAAAATTATTGCTGCAATATTAGTAATACTCTTATTAATTTGAACTGCTATCTTTTTTACAAAAGAAGCAATTATCTTAGAATGAGCTCAAAAAGATTTTATATGAAAATGGTCTTCGGAATGAATTGAACTATTCATAACTTGAGATTCTACTGTTCATTATAATAGAAATCAATGAAATACTTCTGTTTCTATTTCTGGATGAAAAATAACTGAAATTACAGGAGAATATTTTAATGTAGGTATGTTATTTATAAATACTAAATTTGTAATTAATAAAAAACCATATAAAGAATGATGAATATGGAAAGTTGTAATTGATGGGAATGAACTTATTAAACCTATTGATAGAAGTGAATTAATAATTCCTAATCCAGAAGTAATTAATAAATTGACTGTTAAATTATTTGATATGGTAAATAAAGGTTTAACTCAAAATAATCATCAATACTTTTATGATAATATTTCTAAACTTTGGCAAAGTTCTATAACGGTTAGTGACATAAGTTGATTTGGAAATTTTGAGACAGAAGCTTTTAAGGACTTCTTTAATAATTTTTCTACAGAAAAATTAATTATAACAAAAGATCCAATAATTAATAGTAATAATTTGTTAGTTATAGAGTGATATTATTCTAGAGAAAATAAATTAAATTTTATATTAAAATATACCTATGAATATCCAGAATGGGAATTAGTTTCATTTAAATTTCAATAAAAAAAGACTTTCAATTTTTGAAAGTCTTTTTTATACCATAACTCAGCTAGTTGTCGCAGAAAAATAGTTGAAAATTTATCTCAGATTATATAATAACTTATAAAGTATTTATTAATAAATTAATATGAAGATTAAACCATTACTCGATAGAGTCGTTTTACAAGGAGAAGAAACACAAAATCAAACTGCTTCGGGGATATTTATTCCTGAATCATCAAAGAAAGAAAGACCATTTGTTTATGAAGTAGTTGCTGTATGACCTTGAAAAAAGGATGTAGAAATGAATATAAAAATCTGACAAAAAGTACTTTGTGGTCAATATGCATGAGATGAAGTAAAACATGATGGAAAAGAATACAAAATTGTAGCTATTGATTATTTATTAGCTGTAGTGGAAGACTAAGAACATTTAATTCAAAAATAAATAACAAATGACAAAAATTATTCAATTTGGTGAACTAGCAAGAGAAAATATGTTAGCATGAATGAAAACAGTAGCAGATGCTGTGAGTATTACTATGTGACCAAAAGGGAGAAATGTAATATTAGAAAAACAATATGGAGTTCCATTAATTACAAATGATGGAGTAACTATAGCTAGAGAAATAGAACTCGAAGATAAATTTGAAAATATGTGAGCTCAATTAATAATTGATGCAGCGGATAGAACAAATTCTCACGCGTGAGATGGAACAACTACTGCAACCGTTTTAACATACGCTTTTGCTAAAGAATGAATGTCTCATCTAAAGTCATGAGTAAATGCTGTAGAGCTTAAAAATGGTATGATTTTAGCTGCGAGAGAAGTAATGAATGAATTAGAAAAAAATGCTAAACAAATTTCAACAACTCAAGAAATAACACAAGTAGCTACAATATCAGCTCAAGATTCTCAAGTATGAGAAATTATAGCTCTAGCCATGGATAAAGTATGAAATAATTGAGTTATTTCAGTAACTGAAGGTCAAACATTCGGTTTAGAAGTTGAAATAACTGAATGAATGGAATTTCAAAATGGATATGTCAGTCCATATATGGTTACAAATTCTGAAAAAATGTTAGCAGAAGTAATTTCTGCACCAATATTAATAACAGATGGTAAAATATCACAAGTTTCAGATATACTTCCATTCTTAGAAAAACTGATGCAATCAGGTCAAAAAGACTTGTTTATATTAGCAGAAGAAATATCTGGTGAAGCACTTACTGCTATTATTTTAAATAATCTTAAATGAGTGTTTAATGTAATCGCTGTTAAAAATCCAGGTTTCTGAGATAATAAAAAAGAAATATTAAAAGATATAGCTATTCTTACATGAGCAAAAGTTATAAATAGTGACCTTGGTATGAAAATATCTGAATCAAATTTAGATGTATTATGAAGAGCTGATTCTATAAGTTCAACTCAAGAAAAAACAACAATTATTGGATGAAAATGAGATAAATCTGATATAGAAGCAAGAGTAGGTGAATTACAAAATATATATAATCAAACTGATTCTAAATTTGCAAAAGACCAAATTTCAGAAAGAATAGCAAAATTAGATTGAGGAGTTGCCATGATTAAGGTATGAGCGGCTTCAGAAGTAGAACTCAAAGAAAAAAAATTACGTATCGAAGATGCTCTTAATGCAACCAGAGCAGCAATCGAAGAATGAGTTGTTGCATGAGGAGGAGTTGCATTATTACAAGCATCAAAAGTGTTAGAAAATATTGATTTTGGAATGCATGAAAAAAATATAGGAGCAAAAATAGTAGCATGAGCACTCATGTATCCTATTAAACAAATTGCTGATAATGCAGGTAAAAACTGACAAGAAATTGCAAATATTATACTAGCGCAAACTGATGTTAATTATGGTTATGATGCTGCAACTGATGATTATAGAAATATGATCGATGCTGGTATTATAGATCCAAAAAAAGTCGAAAGAGTCGCTTTAGAAGAAGCAGTTTCACTTGCAGCTATGTTCTTAACTACAGAAGCCTCAATCACGTCTATACCAAAGAAAGAAGAACCAACTCCAATCAATCCAGCAGCAATGTGAGGATGAATGTGAGGAATGGGTGGAATGATGCCAGGTATGATGTAATAAAAATATAGTTATCAATAACTATATTTTTATTTTCTTCTATTTCTATATTATATCTCTGAGTTAATCAATAAATTTAAAATTTAATAATAAGACCTTATGTTTGAATGAATATTATTTATGATAGTTTACATTGCTATTGGTTTAATTATTTCATATTTAATTCCAGTTATAATAACAAAAAATATATTTAAATTTAGCTTAACTAAGAAAGAATATTTTAGTTATTTTATATATTTATTATTTTTTCCTATATCTGTATTATTTTCTAAATCATATTATAAAGATTTAGAGAAAAAAAATATAGTAAATACTAAAATGAAATTTATAAAAATTATTTGAGTAATGTTTTTAATAAGTTTTACATTTTCATTATTTATAAATCAATTGTTTATTAAAGAATATATAGCTAAGCCTTTTCAATCTAATGGTCAATCTATGTATTCGGCTATTTATGATAAACAATTTATTTTAATAACCAGAGTATGATTAAATAATCAAAGATGAGATATTATTGTGTATAAACCTTGAGTAAGTGAAGTTAAACAATATTTTCTATGAAGAATTATAGGTTTGCCTGGTGAAACTATAAAAATTGAAAATTGATTAGTTTCTAAAAAAATCGATTGAAATTTTAAACCATTAGAAGAAAGTTATTTAGATTCACAATCTGATAAATATACTTTTGTAAAAAATGATAGAGAAGCAGTGATATATAATATTCCTGAAGATAGATATTTTGTTTTATGAGATAATAGAAATCATTCTACAGATTCAAGATCATGTTTTTCTAGTTGTTCTATTGAAGAATCTTCTCATTTTATTTCACAATCAAATATAGAATGAAAATATTTTTTTGATCTATGATATGTAGATTTTGAAACTTTTAAATTTAAAAATGATTATTTATGAATTGATACAGTTCCTAAATTCTTTGATATAAAATAAAAAACTACTTATTAATAAGTAGTTTTTTATTTTGCTGAATTTATCTTTATGTGATAATATTATTTTAATAAAAATAAATATAAAAAAAATGAATAGTTTAAGATCAGAAGAACCGAAGACTTTAGTACAAGTATATAACAGTGATACAATTCATAGAATGATAGGATCTTTTGAAGAAATATTCCCTGATTTATACTCAGAAGAAATATTTGAAAATCCTGAATTATTAAACTGAAAAAGTGAACAATATTTAAGAACTGCATTAGAGATAAGGGCAGCGATTGGAATATATAATGAGAATTCTCCAAAAAAATTCAATTATAACGAAAAACCTATAGATAATGTAGTCGATATTACTGAACAGAGGGAATTAGATATACAAATGGAAAATTTTAAAAATATTTGACCTATTGAAACTAATATTAATCCTGTTACCCAAAAAAATAGAACATGATTTAAAGATAAGATAGCTTCATTATTAAATATGTTAAAAAAGTAAAAACAAGTAGTTTTTACTTTTTATTTTTATTTTTTTAAAAAATCCTTAGTCTAAATAGGTTTTAAAAATAAAAATAGAAATATGAAAAATACTAAAATAATTGCGACTATTGGACCAGTAACAGAATCAGAAGAACAAATCATAGCTTTATATAAGGCAGGAATAAATACTATTCGTTTTAATTTTTCTCATGCAAATCATGAAAATTCTAAAAAATTAGCTGATAGAATTAAAAAATTAAATACAGAATGAAAAACTAATTTATCATTATTATTAGATACAAAATGACCTGAAATAAGAACAGGGAATTTAGAAGAAAAATTTCAATATAAATCAGGAGATATAATATCTATGTATGTTGATGACACTAAAAGATCTTGAAATGATTTATTCTGTGATTATCAATACTTAATAGAAGATATAAATATCTGAGATATTATCATGGTTGATTCGGGTTTATGTAGAGTAAAAGTTTTAGAAAAAAAATCAGATCATATTAAAATTGAAATATTAAATGATTCGGAAATTTGATCAAGAAGGCATATTAATCTTCCAGGAGTAAAATTAAAATTACCGGGAATTACAGACAAAGATAAAGTTGATGTATTATTTGCAATAGAAAATAATTATGATTTTATTGCAATGAGTTTTGTAAGAAATAAAGAAAATATTGCTGAATTAAGAGAAATATTAGAAGAAAATAATGCAAGTCATATAAAAATAATTTCAAAAGTAGAAAACCAAGAAGCCATTGATAATTTAGAAGAAATAATAGAATTTTCAGACTGAGTTATGGTTGCTAGAGGAGATTTAGGAATTGAAGTTCCAATTGAAAAACTTCCTTATTACCAAAAACAAATTGTTGAATTATGTAAAAAAAGATGAAAATTTTACATTGTGGCAACTCATTTATTAGAATCAATGATTGAACAACCATTTCCAACCAGAGCTGAAGTAAGTGATATTTATAATGCTGTATTGCAAGATAGTGATTGTCTTATGTTATCAGGTGAAAGTGCTATGTGAAAATATCCTATAGAATGTGCTCAAATGATGACAAATGTTATCAAACAAGCAGAAATAGATAAATCTAAATTTCTTGATACATTCACATACGAATGATTCTGAAAACAATGAAATCAAAAGAAACATCTTATGAAACAAGCTATTGAACTAGGAGAAAGTATTTGAGCAAAAGCGCTTTGTATTTATACTGAATATGGTTTCTTAGCAAGAATGTGAGCAGCTTATAAAGCAAATATTCCAATGTTTGCATTCACAAATAATCAAAATACTGCAAATTATACAAATGCATTATATAATGTTCAATGAGTAGTTTTAGATAATTTTTCTAATAATTATGAAAATAATCTAGAAGAATCACTTAAATTTTTACAAAATTCTCAAAATTTAAAAACATGAGATAAAGTAATAGTTATATGAGATCTACAAAAAAATAATCAAGAAATTCCAGTTATTAAAATCATGGAACTATAAAAAAATCACATATTTGTGATTTTTTTTGATATATGGTAAAATAAGGTAATTGCTTATAAAACATATATTATAAAATATAAAATTATGGTTACAAATATACAAGAAGTAGAGACTAATACATGAATTAATTCTACTAATTCTTATCTAGAATTAAAACAAGAAGTAGAAAAAAGAAAAGAATTATATTATAACGAATTTTGAGTAATTTTTGATTATTTTCTTTTTATTGAAAATTCTAATCACCATTTACTAGATAAGCATTGAGAAATTTTACAGCTTATAAAATCTAATAATAAATTAGATAGAGAAGAAGCATTGTCTTCGGCAACCTCTGTTGATAGTAATATATTTAATACTATAAAAGAATCGAGTAATTCTACAAATAATATAATAACATGAGAAAAGGCAGCTTAGGCTGTCTTTTTTGTTTCTTTATTGCGAAAACTATAAAATATGATAAAATATAAAAAATAATTTTAAAAATCAAAAACCTATGGTTCGTTATAATAATAAGTACGAAAAAAATCAAAGAAAGAAACTTCAAAATATCAGTAAAAAGAATGAACAACAAACTACAGCAGGAAAAAAGGAATTTACCACTGATCCTTGGTTAGAAAAAGAATATAAAGATTTGAAATCTGATAATCTTGCTCTATTAACGAAAGTTACTGCAAACCATTCAGGGAAAACATTCTTTCTTTATGATTTAGAATCATGAAACAAATTTGAAGCAAAATTTACAAAAAATTTAGAAAAAGAATTATCTAAATTTTTCGTTGTTTGAGATTTTGTATATTATCAAAATATTGAAGAATCAGAAGATTTTGAAATAGTGGGAAGAAAAAAAAGAAATAATAAACTCGCAAGAGTAAAATGAGATGCAAATAGATTGTCTCTTTGAGATAAAAAAGAACAAATCTTTGCTGTAAATATAGATTATGGGATTATAGTAGCTTCAGCTACACAACCAAATTTCAATCCTGGAATGGTTGAAAGATATTTATTATTGTTTGAATATCATGGTATAAAACCAGTTTTATGTATTACTAAAAATGATTTAGCACTAGTTGATCCTGAAGAATTACAATTATTTGTTGATCTCTGATTAGAATTATTCTTTATTACAAAAGATGAAGATGATGAACTCATGAGATTTAAAGATTTTATTTCAAATAAAACAGTCGTATTTGTATGAAATTCTTGAGTAGGGAAGACTTCTCTTACGAATAAAATATATTGAGAACAAATTGGAAAAGAATGAAATACAAGTGAAAAAACTTGATATTGAAAACATACAACTACTTCTAGTACAGTGTATGAATGGTCTGATAAATCATTTGTAATAGATACTCCAGGTATTATGAATCTCAATTTATTTGAAGCTACAAAAGAAAATTTAAAATATCTATTTTCAGATTTCATAGAATTAAATAATGAATGTAAGTATAAAAAGTGTACTCATACTCGTGAACCTGATTGTGCTGTTGTTCAAGCATTCGAAGATGATATAATTCAACCAGCACGTTTTGCTTTATATCTAAATTTATATCAAAAACTCAGTGATAAGTAAAAAAAAAACTAATTTTAATAATTAGTTTTTTATTTATTTAAAAAATACTCACAAAAAAAAGACTTAATAAAAAGTCTTTTTTTCTTATGTTTCGAAATGGATAATAGCTTCCTTTTTATACTTAAAAGAAAAATATAATCCATTTCAAAACATGCGCATTGTAGTAAATTAACAACACAATGTTCGTCGGTAAAACTCAGGCTCCTTAATCGGAATTCACTGGCTGTTGACTGAACACGAGGTATTATATAGAAATAATAATTAAGTCAAGAAAAAAAATAACTTTTTTATTTGTTTATTCAAATATAATGGTTAAAATGTTTTTAAATTAGCTAATTAATCACAAAAACTATGTTTTCAAAAGAAAGACAAAAATTTATAAAATCTCTTCATAATAAAAAAAATAGACTAGAAGAAGGACTATTTTTAGTAGAAGGGGGAAAAAGTTTAGAAGAAGTTTTATTATCAGATTTTGAAATAGATACATTATGTATTTCTGAAAAATTCTTAGATAAATATCCTTCACTCATGGAAAATAGAGAATTTATTCTTTGTTCTCAAAATGATATAGAAAAAATGTCTACTCTCAATTCAAATGATATGTGAGTTGCAGTTGTAAGACAAAAACAACATTCATTAGATGAAATAGATAGTTCTAAATATTGTTTAGTACTAGATACTATCAATGATCCAGGAAATATGGGAACTATACTTAGAATCGCAGATTGGTATGGAATCGATCAAGTAGTTTGTAATACAGTTACTGTTGAACTTTATAATCCAAAAGTGATCATGTCATCTATGGGATCATTCACAAGAGTAAAAGTTATCCCTTGTGATTTAGAAGAATATCTTTCAAATACTACTCTCCCAATATATGGAGCTTTCTTAGAATGAGAAAATGTACATACTACTGAATTTTCACCAGTAGCGAACATAGTTATATGAAATGAATCACATTGAATTTCAGAAAAAATAGAAAAATATATCACAAACAAAATCACAATCCCTAGATTCTGAAAAGCAGAATCTCTTAATGCATGAGTAGCAACCGCAGTTATTATAGATAATGTAGTCAGAAATATAAATAAATAAAAAAGCTAGATTTATCTAGCTTTTTATTCTCCTAATCAAATAAAAAAATATGGCTAAATTCCTAACTTGAGATATTACAAAACATATTAACAAGATGACCATGGCTTCGACTATTGGTATATTATCAATATTCATTGTGGATTTTGTTGATATGTATTTTTTGAGTATTTTATGAGAATCAGAACTCATAGCCGCGGTTTGATTTGCAGGTATTATTTTGTTTATGTTGATTTCTGTATGAATTGCACTCATGATAACTATGTGATCATTGGTTTCTAGAATATTATGAGAATGAAATAAGCTCAAAGCAAAAACTACTGCGATGAATATTTTGTATTTTTCATTTTTTATATCAATTCCATTAGTCTTACTGAGTTATATATTTGCTCCTGATTTATTACAATTTATTTGAGCAAAATGACAAACACTAGAATATGCATTAAGTTATTTCAAGATAATATTAATAAGTTTACCATTTATGCTCATATGAATGGCTGCAACTGGTATATTACGTTGAGTTTGAGATGCCAAGTTTGGTATGATGCCTACTCTCGTTGCAGGTTGAGTAAATCTCGTTTTAGATCCTATATTCATATTTTGATTTTGATGGTGAATTGAATGAGCTGCTTGGGCTACAGCTATATCAAGAATAGCTATGTTTGTTGTTGCATTTTATGGAGCAATAAAACATAAATTTTTAATTTTTTGTAATTGTTTCAAATTAAAAGATGATATTAAAATAATCCTCGCAATATTTATTCCAGCTATGCTTACAAATATTGCAACACCGATTTGAACATGATATATAATGAAATCTATTGCTGAATATGGTGATGATGTAGTTGCTGCTATGGCTGTAATGTGAAGGCTCGCTCCAATATTATTTGTGTATATATTTGGTATGAGTTGAGCTATCTGATCAATTATTGGTCAAAATTTCTGAGCAAAAAACTACGCAAGAGTTCATGAAGTTATTAAAAAATCTATTCTCATATCTGTGTATTATATTATATGAGCTATTATCGTTTTGATACTTTCTCATAATTTAATTATAAAGACATTTGGATTACAGTGAGAATGAATAGAATTATTCAAATTTTATACATATTTCTTATCAATATTTTTCATATTTAATGCTATTTTATTTATTTGAAATGCTGCATTTAATGTTATATGAAAAGCATATTTATCAACTATTACAAATATTCTTAAATCGATAGTATTTTTAGTTCCTTTTGTATATTTCTTATGAAATAATTTTGGAATGAAATGAATATTATTTGCTGAATCATTAGCATTGTTACTTACAGGATCACTTACCTTAATATTATTAAAACTGTATTTACCAAAAGTTCCTGTGAAAGAATAATTATATAAAATATAGTTTAGAACTTCTTATATTATTGAGAAGTTCTTTTTTTATTGCAAAATAATAAATTAACTTTAAAATCTGGATAGAAATTATTTTATTTTAAATAAAATAATAATAAATAAATATTAATATTTATTTAGATAAAAAATAGTTAAAAATATAATGAGTTATAAAAG
>Ga0233426_10003519_pt1 | contig 12322 bp, 7 predicted proteins | sample SI_118_April2016_6_FD_179875 | JGI IMG/M metagenome (GOLD analysis project Ga0233426, IMG submission 179875) | Seawater microbial communities from Saanich Inlet, British Columbia, Canada - SI_118_April2016_10_MG | ecosystem: Environmental > Aquatic > Marine > Inlet | place: Canada: British... | reverse complement strand
CACACCACGCAGGCTGACATAGCTATCCACATAGAAGGAGGCTCTGGGCCTGTATTTGCCCTGCACTAACTCCAAAGCTGCTGAGTCAACGGCTTCCATTAATCCTTCAGATATAGCCTCACCCTTATACCAAATAGCTTCGAACTGCTCCTTTGGCACGACAGCTCTCAGCTTGTCTTCCATGTGGTCGAGAAAATCTGTTGCTATGTCTGCAGGCGCGCTCTGATCATTTATAGCGTTTCGATACAGCCCAAAGGTATTAAGCTTCTCTAGGGCTAACTCGTAAGTTGGCTGCGCGAGAGTCTTCGGTAATCCGCGTTCTAGACGACTAAATTCTTCTTCATAGCGTCGGTTAAGCTCTGTTGCCAATTTAGCGGCTGCGACATCATCTTCTGTCTGCAGAGACTTTAGAATGTGGGGCTGATCGTAGTGATTTTTTACACTGGAGGGGACGTGTCGGCGATAGTGCCAAGTAAGACGGCCTTTTGGCTTAAAAAGATATTTAACAGACACGTTAAATGCACCTAGAGCAATGAGAACCATATCTTACCTCAATAACAAATATGTATACGCATATGTATACGGTAGAGGAAGATTTTCTGCTTAGGTAATTGATTTTATTGTATATTAAATCTAGATATGGTGCGCCCGGCAGGAATCGAACCTGCAACCCCCGGCTTAGAAGGCCGGTGCTCTATCCGATTGAGCTACGGGCGCGTAATCGTTGCGGATGCAATTCTACACCAATTAGTGAGTCGAACTAAGTCTTTGCTGCGCTTTGCGCGATAAAATGACCACGGGAGACCAATCGATGGTTTTATGACGAGGATATTGTCGAAGAGGGGAAAAATGGGGTGACTGACGGGGTTCGAACCCGCGACCACCGGAGTCACAGTCCAGGGCTCTACCAGCTGAGCTACAGTCACCACTGTTCGTGGTCTGGCGCCAGATAAGTCAGCTAGAGAACACTCGACATCACTCGAGAAGGCTAGAGACTGTAGCGCCAATCGGAGGAACGTGGTTCCTTCGAAGAGCAAATCCGCCAGAACAGGCCAGAACAGAAAGCCGGTGGCGATTTGCCGAATTGGTCGGGGTAGAGAGATTTGAACTCCCGACATCTTGCTCCCAAAGCAAGCGCGCTACCAGACTGCGCTATACCCCGATAGGGATCGAGTAAGGCCAAGCCTTTACTCGGAAGCTAGCTTACTCCGAATTCTTTATTTACACAAAGCGCTCGAGCTAACTTTACTACTCTCGGCTCTGCCCCAGTAATGCGAGCCCGTTTCGAGAGAGCGGCATAATACTGATGTCGACTCGCTTCGTCAACGATTTAAGCAGTGTTTTGCCGTTACGGCGCTTCTATTCGCCAGCCACTGCCGCCGCGAGCGCCGTCTTCAACAACCACGTGCAGCGCCGCTAACTCATCTCTGATTCTATCGGCCTCAGCCCAGTGTTTGTCGGCACGCGCTTGCTCCCTCGCCGCAATCAACGCCTCGATATGGGCAGCGTCGATCGACTCATCCATTCCGCGGCGCAAAAAGTCTTCGGGAGTGCGCTGGAGCACGCCCAGCACCGAGCCTAAACGCACGAGCAAGGCACCGAGTTGGTTTGCCGACTCGGCTTCGGTTTCGCCCTCGCCCTTGAGCCTATTAATCTCTTTGACTACATCCATCAGCACCGCAAAGGCTTCGGCGGTATTAAAATCATCATCCATCGCGGCGATGAAGGCCTTTTCGAAGCGACTGTTTGTCAGCGTTTTCGCACCGGCAGTATCGAGTCCCTTCAGTGCGTTATAGAAACGCTCAAGCGTACTCTCAGACTGCTGCAGGCTCTGTTCTGAATAGTTGATCGCACTGCGATAGTGGCTGGCTATTAAGAGATGACGCAGCACCTCGGCGTCATAAACCTTCAGCACTTCGCGCACAGTAAAGAAGTTGCCTAACGACTTAGACATCTTTTCATTGTCTATACGCAGCGGCCCATTATGCATCCACAGGTTGGCGAACTTAGCGCCAGTTGCCGCTTCGCTCTGCGCGATCTCGTTCTCATGGTGTGGGAACAACAGATCCGAGCCACCCCCATGAATGTCGAACGTGTCGCCCAAACAGCATGACGACATGGCAGAGCATTCGATATGCCATCCGGGGCGTCCGTAGCCCCAAGGGGAGTCCCAACCTACGCCGCCCTCTTCCGCTCGCTTCCAGAGGACGAAATCGCGAGGATCTCGTTTTAGCTCACCAATGTCGATACGCGCCCCATCTAACAGCTCATCCATTTTTTTCTTCGACAGCTTGCCGTAGTCGGCGAAACTGCTCACCGAGAAGTAAACATCGCCATTGGCCGCAGGGTACGCATTATCCTTTTCGATTAGAGTTTGAATGAGCGCCACTATTTCATCGATGTGGCCTGTGGCACGAGGTTCTTGATCAGGCGGGAGGACACCTAGCGCTGCCTCGTCTTCGTGCATCGCATCGATAAAGCGTGTCGTAAGATCGGTAAACACTTCCCCGTTCTCTTTCGCTCTATTGATAATTTTGTCGTCGATATCAGTGATATTACGCACATACTCAACCGCCAATCCCTGCGAACGCAGGTAGCGAGTGACTATGTCGAATGCCACTAGCATCCGCGCATGCCCCAAATGAAGATAGTCATAGGTGGTAATCCCGCACACGTAGATGCCGACCTTGCCGGTCTCGCGCGGAACAAATTCTTCTTTGGTCTGGGTAAAGCTGTTGTAGATTTTCATAAATAATTTCTTGGCGCTAATGCGACGCGCGTAGACCTATAGTCTGATTGAATACCAACGCTGCGTTAGTTGAGTCCACCGTGTCGCGGGTGAAATAGCCCTCGCGTTCGAACTGAAAACTCAACGCCGAATCAGCGGACGCCGCTGCGGGTTCGACTAAACAGCCTTCGAGCACGCGCAGTGAATCAGGATTCAGCAATGTCCTGAAATCTTCGACGTCTTTGCTTTCGGGGTTTGCCACAGTAAACAGGCGGTCATAAAGGCGGACCGTCGCTGGCACGCCGTCTGTTGCCGACACCCAATGAATCACACCCGTGACCTTACGCCCTTCGGGATTTTTGCCGAGGGTCGCCAAATCAACACTGCAGCGCAACTCGGCAATCTCACCGTCGGCATCGCGGACGAGCTCGTCACAGCGAATCACATACGCGCCACGCAGGCGCACCTCGCCTCCGTTTACGAGGCGTTTGAAGCCAGGTTCCGCTTCTTCGCGAAAGTCGTCACGGTCTATGACAATCTCAGGGGTGAGCGGCACCGTCCGTCTCCCCATTTCTTCTCTCTTTGGGTGATTCTGCAGTGACAACTCGATTGCCTCGGGCAAATTGGTTAGCGTTACCCTGAGCGGGCGCAGCACACACATCGCGCGCGGCGCGTTATTGTCTAAGTCCTCGCGCAGCGCGTGTTCGAGCATGCTGATATCTACCTGACTTTCACTGCGCGCTACACCAACACTCTCGCAAAAATTACGCAGCGACGCGGCGGTGTAACCACGTCTGCGCATTCCCGCAAGCGTCGACATGCGTGGGTCATCCCAGCCCAGCACTAAGCCCTCATCAACGAGCTGCTTAAGCTTACGCTTGCCCACCACCGTGTAATTAATCTTTAGCTTGGCAAACTCAGTCTGCTGAGGCAACACATAGGGACTATCGGACGATGACAGGTCGCTCACTTGTCTAATTGATTCGAGGTCTAGGCTGTTAAGTATCCAGTCGTAAAGCGGACGATGGTCTTCGAATTCAAGCGTACAGAGCGAATGCGTTACCCCTTCTATCGCATCGCTTATGCAGTGTGTGTAATCGTAGGTGGGATAAATACACCACGCATCGCCAGTCTGATGATGGCGAATATGCCGAATGCGATAGAGCACCGGGTCACGCATATTGATATTGGGCGATGACATATCGATTTTGGCGCGCAGGCTGCATAGGCCATCGACGAATTCCCCTTCGCGCATCCGCGTAAACAGGCTTAGGTTTTCGGCAATCGAGCGCTCCCTGTGGGGGCTATTGCGACCCGGCTCTGTGAGCGTACCTCGGTATTCGCGCGCCTCGTCTGCGCTCAAATCGCACACATAGGCGAGCCCCTTTTCGATAAGCTGCACGGCGAAGCCATAGAGTTGCTCGAAATACGAAGACGAATACCGCACCTCGCCAGACCAGTTAAAGCCGAGCCAATTGATATTCTCTTTAATCGCATCGACAAACTCTTGACTCTCTTTCGCCGGGTTCGTGTCATCAAAACGCAGATTACACTGCCCCCCGTTCTCGGCGGCAATGCCGAAGTTAAGGCAGATCGATTTCGCATGGCCGATATGCAGATAGCCGTTAGGCTCTGGTGGAAAGCGAGTCTGGATGCGGCCGGCGTGGCGATTAGACGCAAGGTCTTCGGCGACAATGTGCCGAATAAAGTTAGCGCTCGGTGCGCTTTCTTTACTCGTCGTGACTTCGTTTTGCGTTGGTTTGTTCGGATTTGTCATTCTGTTTCGCTTCCTGGCGCTACGCGAACCCTACAAAGGGCTTGATAAAGCGCGTATTATAGCCGATTACGAAAGCGGCACGCGAACCCCTTGCGGCCACAACGTCGAACTTTTACTCGGCATTATTTCAACAGTAGGAAGCTTCAATGATTGTTTTAAACACAAACCACGGCGCGATCACCCTTGAGCTAGACTTCGACAAAGCGCCCCTCTCGGCCGCTAATTTTCTCGACTATGCCAAAAGCGGGTTTTACGACGGCACTATTTTTCACCGTGTTATCGACAATTTCATGATTCAGGGCGGTGGCTTCGAGCCGGGTCTTACCCAAAAAGAAAACGGTGAGCCCATCAAGAACGAAGCCGACAACGGTCTCCCTAACGTGCTTGGCTCGGTAGCAATGGCACGCACCTCGGACCCACATTCGGCCACCTCACAGTTTTTTATTAACGTCGGCGACAACGGCTTCCTCAATCACACAAGCCCGAGCCCACAGGGTTGGGGGTACGCAGTTTTCGGCAAGGTCGTTGACGGTCTCGACGTAGTGAACGCGATCAAAGGCTGCAAGACCGGTTCAATAGGCGGGTATCAAGATGTGCCAACCGAAGACGTGATTATCGAATCGGTTACGGTAAGCGAAGACTAGGCAGCCTTGCTGATGACCCAGCCCGATTTATCGCACCTGCCGACACTCTTGATCTCGGATTTGCATCTGCAAGACTCAAGGCCCGATCTAACCCGGGCCCTGATGGGCTTTCTCGATGAGTACCGAGGCCGCTGTTCGCAGCTATTCATTCTTGGCGATCTGTTCGAGGCTTGGATTGGCGACGATGACCCTTCAGCGCTCGCCGACGAGGTTGCGGTGGCGCTAGCCGACTTCGCGTCCACGGGGGCTAAGATAGCCCTCATGCACGGTAACCGCGATTTCCTCCTAGGCGAGGCGTATGCCGCTCGCTGCGGCGCGAGGCTAATGGGTGAGGCCGAGGTCATCACAAGTGGCTTGCGCCCTATTTTGCTCATGCACGGTGACTCGCTTTGCACCGATGATATTGGCTATCAAAAGTTCCGCAGCTTAGTCAGGCAGCCCGCTTGGCAGGCTGAATTTCTCGGTCAGCCGCTCGCGGCACGCCATGCCTTCGCCGCACAGGCGCGGGCGCAGAGCCGCGAGGCAACCTCGTCTAAGGCAACAGAGATAATGGATGTGAATCATGTGGCTGTGCAGCAGGTGCTTGTAAAACACGGTGTATGCGACTTACTGCATGGACACACCCACAGGCCCAAAGTGCATGAGTTTGCATTCGGCGGCCTACCGGGCAAAGGCGAACAACCGGCCACCCGGACTGTATTAGGCGATTGGGAAACTAGCGCGTGGTTTGCCCAGATACATGCGGGGGAAATATCGCTAATAAAGTATAATTTTCAATAGTTTATAGCGATTATCTAAGAATTAAAATAAATTAGTTCTGAGCGATTAGGTTGAGCGATTAGAGGGACACGATAGCCAAGAAAACCGATAGCTAAGAGACGCGATAGCGCTCCGCATGCGCCTGCGTGAGGACCAAAATTTCTTTTTCGACCTGCTGCTCTAACTCCCCCATACTTAGCCCCGCGTACTCGGGTCTGACACTCACACCAAAGCCTTCAAGCGTCCCGATGCGATGATGCGCCTTCTTGAGCAAATTATGTAACCAGCAATAAGGCGACAGCGCAGGGTCGTAAGGGACACTTAAACGCCTAAGACCAGCGCGGAGTTCGTCCTCAGAGTCGATGGCAAACTTCTCTTCGAGAATCTGCTTATTGAGCTTTTCGATGCGCCGCATCACCGCCGCTTTTTCCTCTTCGCCGAAGGATATCCAGCCAATAACCTCGGTTGAATACCGTTTGCAGCCACGGCACACCCAATCGCCTACCGAGGTGGTGGAACAGATGCCAATGCAAGGCGTTTTAACGGGGGCGCGAGCGTCTGCAAAAGTATCGGTTAAAGGATCGGTCATAGTGCGTCTCGAATTCAGTGTGCGGCGAGTCTAAACCTCAGGACGCCGTTAAGCAAAGCCAAGGCAGGTTAGGATGACGACTGCAAAACGACGCATTGGCGATAAGAGAGGTGTTACGCCCAACGCCTCGATCTGGATTTTTACCAGCAAAACCAGTAGACTTATGCGGCCAAAATTAAGGGAAATTCGATGACTCGGCGACCGCCCTGAATCGACTCCCCTCCGCCATCTTTTTGATTACATCTGGCATCCAAGCCCCAAGGAAATCTTATGTTAGAAGCCTACAGAGCCCATGTCGCAGAACGCGCCGCCGAGGGCATTGTCCCGAAGCCCCTTTCTGCCGCACAAGTCGCCGAGCTTATCGAACTGCTCAAAAATCCTCCAGCAGGTGAAGGCGAGTTTATCGTAGACCTCATTTCAAACCGGGTGCCTGCGGGCGTCGACGAGGCCGCTTATGTCAAGGCCGGTTTCCTGTCTGCCGTGGCGAAGGGTGAGGTTAACTCACCGCTTATCGATCGCGCACTGGCGGTAAAGCTGCTCGGCACGATGCTTGGCGGCTACAACATCTCAACGCTTGTCGAGATGCTAGATGACGCGGAGCTTGGCCCTAATGCCGCAGACGAACTAAGCCATACGCTGCTCATGTTCGATGCCTTCCACGATGTCGCAGGCAAGGCAAAGGCTGGCAACGCCAACGCACAGCGCGTGATGCAGTCGTGGGCAGACGCCGAATGGTTTACGAGCAAGCCCGAGCTGCCAGCAAAACTGACTGTTGCGGTATTTAAGGTGCCGGGCGAAACCAACACAGACGACCTTTCACCGGCGCAAGACGCCTGGTCGCGCCCCGACATCCCCCTGCATGCCAAAGCCATGTACAAGAATCCACGCGAAGGCGTAACCGATGCGGCAGCGCAGATCGAAGAGCTTGAGGCTACCGGACACCCTGTGGCCATTGTCGGCGATGTTATGGGCACCGGCTCTTCGCGCAAGTCAGCAACCAACTCGGTGCTGTGGTTTATCGGCGACGACATCCCTTACATTCCTAACAAGCGCGATGGCGGCGTCTGCATCGGCGGCAAAATCGCCCCTATTTTCTTCAACACGATGGAAGACGCAGGCGCCCTGCCATTCGAATGCGACGTTGATAATCTCAACACCGGCGACATCATCGACATCGATGTTTATGCAGGTAAAATCACGCGCCACGGGTCCGAAGAGCTCATCACAGAATTCGAACTCAAAACCGACGTGCTGCTCGACGAAGTGCGCGCCGGTGGCCGCATCCCACTCATCATTGGTCGCGGCCTGACACAGCGCGCACGCGAAGAGCTTGGTCTCGAGGCCTCTGGCGCTTTCCGCGCGATGGTACCTGCAGCTGCGTCGGACAAAGGCTTCACGCTTGCGCAGAAGATGGTTGGCAAGGCGTGCAACGTGCCGGGCGTTCGCCCTGGCGACTATTGCGAGCCACGTATGACGACTGTCGGCAGCCAAGATACAACGGGGCCGATGACGCGCGACGAACTCAAAGACCTCGCCTGTTTAGGCTTCTCGGCCGACCTCGTGATGCAGTCTTTCTGCCACACGGCTGCTTACCCTAAACCTGTTGATATCGAGACTCAGCACACGCTACCCGATTTTATTCATACGCGAGGCGGCGTTTCACTGCGCCCCGGCGATGGCATCATTCACTCGTGGCTTAACCGCATGTTATTGCCTGACACAGTCGGCACGGGCGGCGACTCACACACGCGCTTCCCTATCGGCATTTCTTTCCCAGCCGGATCGGGCCTTGTCGCTTTCGCCGCCGCAACGGGGGTTATGCCTCTCGACATGCCTGAGTCGGTATTGGTTCGGTTTAAGGGTGAAATGCAGCCCGGCATCACGTTGCGCGACCTCGTTAACGCGATCCCTTACGCCGCGCTGCAGAGCGGAGACCTGACTCTTGAGAAGAAGGGCAAGAAGAACATCTTCTCTGGCCGCATCCTCGAAATCGAAGGCTTGCCAGATCTTAAAGTCGAACAGGCTTTCGAAATCTCCGACGCCTCTGCCGAACGGTCAGCCGGTGGCTGCACCATTCGTCTTGGTCGCGCGCCGATCGAAGAGTATTTCAAATCGAACATTACCCTCCTGCGCTGGATGATCGAACAGGGCTATCAAGACGCCCGCACGCTCGAGCGCCGCGCACAGGCAATGGAAGCTTGGCTTGCGAATCCGGAGCTGATGGAGCCCGACGCCGATGCCGAATACTATAAGATTATCGAAATCGATCTTAATGAGATCAAAGAGCCTCTCCTCGCCTGCCCGAATGACCCAGACGATGTGAAGCCTTTGTCTGAGGTGCAAAACACCAAAATCGACGAAGTGTTTATCGGCTCATGCATGACGAATATCGGCCACTTCCGCGCAGCGAGTGAAGTCTTGAAGCAGGTAGACGGCGGTTTACCTACCAAGCTATGGATCGCCCCGCCAACGAAGATGGACGAGCATCAGCTCACCGAAGAAGGCATCTACAATGTCTTCGGCGTGTCTGGCGCGCGCACCGAAATGCCAGGCTGCTCTTTGTGCATGGGCAATCAGGCACGGGTTGCACCGAACTCAACGGTTGTGTCGACATCGACGCGTAACTTCCCTAATCGCTTAGGCCAAGGCGCAAACGTTTATCTTGCGTCTTCCGAGCTCGCAGCAGTGAGCGCAGCGCTAGGTAAGATTCCGACGATGGATGAGTACATGTCTTTCATGGGCAATATCAACACAATGTCCGACAGCATCTACCGCTACCTGAACTTCAACGAGATCGAATCGTATATGAAGGCAGCCGAGCGCGCGAAGTCGATACCGCTGACTAATATTCGCGAAGTCGCTATCGGCTAATTCGGCTAATAAAGAAAAAGCCCCGTCGAATTAAATTCTACGGGGCTTTTTTTACATCATCTAGTTTGCATCAACTAGCAGACCACTCGTAAGCTCGCTAATTAAGCCTACCGCGGCGCCGCATTCGGCGCGCGATCAAACCGTGCTCTTCGCCACGACCTCAAACACATCACGCGACAAACCCTCAACCGCCTTGATGCGCGCAAGCTCTCCCTGCATGAGGGCACGTCTTGCGTCGTCGAATTTACCGAAACGGGTAAGCGGGGTCAGCAGGCGCGACGCAATCTGAGGATTCAACGCATCGAGTTCGATAACGCGGTCGGCGAGGAAGCGGTAACCGCTGCCGTCGGCGGCATGAAAACCAAGATGATTCTGACCACAGAATGCGCCAATGAGTGACCGCACCTTATTAGGATTCTTAATGTCGAAGTCGGCATTCTGCATTAATTCTTCAACCCGCGAGAGTGCGCCGGGCAGGGTATTGGTTGCCTGAATCGCAAACCACTGATCGACAACCAGCGCCTCGTGCTGCCACTGACCGTGGAATGCCTCAAGCGCCTCACTGCGCAGCGAGCCCGCAGCCTCCGCAGAACTATTCACGAGATTACGCAGCGCGGCTGCTTGATCAGTCATATTGGTTGCGTTCTTAAACTGTGCAGCACACGCGTCTAGCCATTGCTGTTTGCCTGTGCGGACCAGATAGCTCAATGACAGATTGGCAATCGCGCGGCGGGCCATAGCCTCGGCGCTCGCAATAAAAGGCGCGCCCGCCTCCTCAGCGTGCGCAGCAAACACCGCGGCAAACTTTGCCTCCAGTGCATGAGCAAGTTGATCGGCGAGCGATTCGCGTACGCCATGAATGGCATCGACATCGGCGACTGCGGCGCGCTCGATAAGGTAGGCGGTTGTAGGTAGCACCAAGAGATGCGCCGCCATCGCCTTATCAAAAGAATCATCGATGAGCACACGATCGAGCACGCCAGCAAAAGCGTCTTCCAATAGCGAAGGAAGCTCAGCCGCATGCGATTCGTGCCATGCGGCGAGTTGTCCATCAATAACCGAAATCGATAGCTGCTGGCCCGCATTCCAGCGATTAAAGCCGTCGCTATCGCCTACCATCAGCGCCTGCAACTCTTCAGGCTTGTAGTCGAAGCTCATGCGCACAGGCGCACTGAAGCCGCGGAGCAGCGAAGGGATAGGCGCTTCACAGATTCCCTCGAAAACAAACGACTGAGTCTGCTCGGTTATCGAGAGAATGCGAGATTTTTTGCCTGCGTCTTGTTCGCCGTGTGTCTCGCCGCTTAAGACTAATTCAAACTCGGTGCCATCTTCGGCGAGCAGACCCATCGAAAAAGGAATGTGGAACGGCAGCTTTTCTGGCTGTCCCGGTGTCGCCGGACATGACTGGGCAACCGTCAACGTGTAAGTCTTTGCCGCCGCATCATACTCGCCGTTTACTGCAAGTTTTGGCGTCCCCGCCTGCGAATACCATCGCCTAAACTGGCCAAGATCGACGCCACTCGCCTCCTCCATCGCTTTCACAAAATCTTCGGTCGTCACAGCCTGACCATCATGACGCTCGAAATAGAGATCGGATCCCGCGCGAAACGCCGCATCGCCGAGCAAGAGATTAATCATGCGCACGACCTCTGCGCCCTTCTCGTAGATCGTCACCGTGTAAAAGTTTGAGATCTCCATGAAGGATTCGGGACGGATCGAATGCGCCATCGGCCCTGCGTCTTCGGCGAATTGTACCGTTTGCAAGAACGCTACATCCTCAACCCGCTTAACCGTGCGCGACCCCATGTCGGCGGAAAATTCGGCATCGCGATAAACCGTAAAACCCTCTTTAAGGCTTAACTGAAACCAGTCGCGGCAGGTCACGCGGTTTCCCGACCAATTGTGAAAGTATTCGTGTGCGACCACCGCTTCGACGCGCTGGAAAGAGGCATCTGTGGTTGTTTTTGGATTTGCCAACACGCAGGAGGTGTTAAAAATATTAAGCCCTTTGTTCTCCATCGCGCCCATATTGAAATCGTCGACCGCGACGATCATAAAAATATCGAGATCATATTCGCGTCCATAGACTTCTTCGTCCCAACGCATCGCGCGCTGCAGAGACTCCATCGCGTGCGCACATTTATCGAGGTCTTTGTCTTCGACAAAGATGCGCAGAAGCACTTCCCGTCCGCTGCTGGTCACAAAAGAATCGTCGACACTGGCGAGGTCGCCGGCAACGAGGGCAAAAAGATAGCTCGGCTTTTTAAACGGATCTTCCCATTTAACCCAATGGCGTTCGCCTTCACTACCGGCGACCTCACCCTCAGAAATTTTGTTGCCGTTAGACAGCAGCACCGGATAACGCGCTTTCTCAGCACTAATTGTCGTCACAAAGCTCGACATCACATCGGGACGGTCGAGGTAATAGGTAATACGGCGAAAGCCTTCGGCCTCGCACTGCGTACAGAACATTTTCTTGGATTTATATAAACCCTCGAGCGCGGTGTTATTCTGCGGTTCGATGCGCGTGTGGCAGCGAAGCTCGAAACTGCTTGTATCATCGCCCAGCAAAGCAGACAGCGAAGGGATAGTGAGAGTCTCGTCGGCGATCACATATTGACCCGCCTCAACGACCACGCGAACACCCGTTTTGCCCGTTAACACAAGCTCTTTAAGCTCGAGCTCTTGGCCATGCAATACAAGACTGTCGCTTTTAGCCGCGGCTGGATTGGCTGCGAATTGCAGTATCGATCGAACATCGGCATGGTCTTCGAACAGGTCGAATGTCAGGTCAGTGCTGTCGATTACATACGCGGGCGCCGCGTAGTCTTTCAGATAAATGGTTGTCGCTGGGGCATCTTTCATACTGTTCTATTTACTCCGCTTTTCTGAGCTTTTCTGAGCTTTTCTGAGCTTTCTAGTGCTATCTAATAACTCAACGCTACTTCGTAACC
>Ga0233426_10003516_pt1 | contig 12333 bp, 5 predicted proteins | sample SI_118_April2016_6_FD_179875 | JGI IMG/M metagenome (GOLD analysis project Ga0233426, IMG submission 179875) | Seawater microbial communities from Saanich Inlet, British Columbia, Canada - SI_118_April2016_10_MG | ecosystem: Environmental > Aquatic > Marine > Inlet | place: Canada: British... | reverse complement strand
ATGGTGTTTCTGGTGGTTACTGGATTTCTGAAAACGTAACTGAAACCAGTTTCACAATTACGCACAATCAATACGGTTATGTATATCTGTATGTTCGTTCTGTTTGTGGCGATGGTTACACTTCTGGCTATTCTTCTTTACACTTCGAAGTTGTTCCTTCTTGTGAATTATCTTTAGACTTAAGTTCTACTGATGCTAGTTGTGTGGATGGTGATGGTACTATTAGTGCTTCTGTTACTGGTGCTTATGGAGATTATACTTTAGACTTTGGAGATGTTGATCCACTTGCTGTGTCGGCAGGAACTTATACAGTTACAGTTACTGATGAGGGTGGCTGTTCAGTATCTCACGATATTACGGTTGATCAGGAAGATGTTGAAGGAGTTGCTATAAGTGCTGCAAGTAATTCTTTCTGTTCTGGTTCTTCGGTTGTTTTAACAGCTACATCTGGCTTTACTTCTTACCAATGGTACGATGCTAACGGTTTAATTATAGATGCTATATCGACTACTTATTCGGCAACTGCTGGTGGTGATTACTATGTGATCGTTGCAAACTCTGATGGTTGTTCCTCAACTTCAGGATCTGAAAATCTTGTTAATATTTCTATAGCTGCTCCAACTAACCTTGAAGTGGAAGATGTTTATACAACTTCTGTTTCGTTCGATTGGGATGCGACTTCACCGTCTGGTGCTTATAATATTCAGTATAGCGATGATGGTGGATCTACTTGGACAGTTATTTCAAACTACTATAGTTCTGGAATTAACCTAAATGGTTTATCGTCTAATACAACATACATGTTTGAAGTAACTTCTGTTTCTTATGGATGTGAGTCTACTGCTTCAACTATTAGCTTTACAACTGTACAAGGATGTAACACGCCTGACAACTTATTGTTGTCGGCTACTCCTACTGATGTAACGTTTACTTGGGACGCTATTTCTAATGCTGAATCTTATGACGTAGTATATGCATATTCTGGCGGTTACTGGTTGTCAGAAACCGTAACAGGAAACTCATTAACTATTAATCACAATGGTTATGGTATTGCTTACTTCTATATTAGAACTGATTGTGGTAACGGATATAATTCGGCTTGGTCTGATCTTCAGTCTATCTCTATCCCTGCCTGTGTTTTATCTTTAGACTTAAGTTCTACAGACGCAAGTTGTGCTGATGGTGATGGTACTATTAGTGCTTCTGTTACTGGCGCTTATGGAGACTACACTTTAGACTTTGGAGATGTTGATCCACTTGCTGTATCGGCAGGAACTTATACAGTTACTGTTACTGATGATGGTGGCTGTTCTGTGTCTCATACTATAACAGTAGATCAAGAAGATGCTCCTGAAGTTAGTGTAAGTGCAGCAAATGCTACTTTTTGCGCTGGCTCTTCGGTTGTTTTAACAGCTACTTCTGGTTTTGCTTCTTACCAATGGTACGATGCTAACGGTTTAATTGCTGATGCTACATCTAGCACTTATTCTGCAACTGCAGGTGGTGATTATTATGTGGTAATAACAAACTCTTCTGCTTGTTCTTCTACTTCTGAATCTGTAACGTTAACTAGTTTTTCTTTAACTGCTCCAACTTCTCTTGAACTAGAGGGTGTTTCTACTAACACTGCTTCTTTAGACTGGGATGCTACATCTCCTTCTGGAGCTTATAACATTCAGTACAGTGCTGATGGCGGTTCTACTTGGACGACTTTAGAAGATTACTATAGTTCTGGAATTAACTTAAGTGGACTTTTATCTGCAACTAATTATTTGTTTGAAGTGACTTCTGTTTCTTATGGTTGTGAGTCTAGTGCTTCAACTATTAGTTTCACAACGATAGAAGGTTGTAATACACCTGACAACTTATTGTTAACGGCTACTCCTTTTGAGGTGTCGTTTACTTGGGATGCTATTTCTAATGCAGAATCGTATACTGTAGTGTATGCATACTCTGGAGGAGGATGGTCAACTCAAACGGTAACAGACAACGAATTAACTATTAACCACAATGGTTATGGTACTGCTTACTTCTATATTTTAACAGATTGTGGTAATGGATACGCTTCTGCTTGGTCTTCCCTTCAGTCAATTTCTATTCCTCCTTGTAACTTATCTTTAGATTTAAGTTCTACTGATGCAAGTTGTGCCGATGGCGATGGTACTATTAGTGCTACAGTTACTGGTGCGATAGGTGACTATACGTTAGACTTTGGAAATATTGATCCTTTAGCTGTATCGGCAGGGACTTATACGGTTACTGTTACTGATGATGGTGGCTGTTCTGTATCGCACGAAATTACAGTAGATCAGGAAGATGCTCCTTCAGTGGAAGCATCGACGGACAATACTATCCTTTGTTCTGGTTCTTCTGTTACTTTAACGGCTACTTCTGGTTTTGCTTCTTACCAATGGTACGATGCTAACGGTTTAATTATAGATGCTAACTCAAGCACTTATTCGGCAACTACTGGTGGTGACTATTATGTAGTAGCTGCTAATTCTTCTGGCTGTTCGGCTACTTCTGAGTCTTTAAGTTTAACAGTTATTTCTTTAACTGCTCCAACTTCTCTTGAATTAGAAGGCATTTCTACCAACACTGCTTCTTTAGACTGGGATGCTACATCTCCTTCTGGAGCTTATAACATTCAATATAGTTCTGATGGCGGTTCTACTTGGACAGTTATTTCAAACTACTATGGTTCAGGAATGAATTTAAACGGACTTGAGTCTGGTATTACATACCAATTCGAAGTTACTTCTGTTTCTTATGGTTGTGAGTCTAGTGCTTCAACGATTAGCTTCACAACGGTTCAAGGATGTGATACTCCAATTAATATTAGTCAGCAAGTTCAAGGTTCTGAAGTTGTATTAAGTTGGGATGCAATTGGTAATGCTGAATCTTACGAAATCACTTATAACATAGGCGGTCAAGGATGGCAGTCAGCAACAGTTTCAACTAACTCTTTGACAGTTCCTTTTAACTACGGATATTCTAATTCATTCTATGTTAGAACAGTTTGTTCGAATGGTTTAAATTCTGATTGGTCTGCTCTTCAGTCATTTACATTTACTTGTGATGCACCAACAAACTTTACAATCAGCGATGATGGAGGTGTTGTTACATTCTCATGGGATGACATGGGAGCTGAAGAGTACAATATTATATATTATGCTGGTTCAGGATGGATTAATGAATATGTTTCAGGAACTTCTTTAGAGGTTTCTGGAGTATCTCCTTTCTACACAGTTTATGGGTACTTAAGATCAGTTTGTAATTCTAGCTCATCATTTGTTTCTCCTTGGATATTTGAATACCATACAACTTCTTCAGGTGGAAGGTTTGCACAAGCAGATGGCTTCTCTATCAATGTATATCCTAATCCGACAAACGGATTGGTTAACATTAATATTGATGTGGAGAAAGAGGACTCTTATTCTATTAGACTTGTAGATAGCTTTGGTAAAAAAGTCTTTGAGAAAAATGAAAGTCTTTCTAGAGGACAAGTAAATTATCAAATCGACTTAGCTAGCTATGCAAATGGAGTTTATCACCTTCAGATTGTAAATGGTGAAAATGTTAGAAACGAAAGAATAATTGTTCAGTAAATATGAAAATTAATACATTTTTGGTTTAACCATAAAAAGTATTACATTTGCATTGAATTTGATTTAAAATACGAGGGGGCTAGAGCCCCCTCTTTTATTACAATGATTGTAGAAGAAGTAGACAAATTATTAGCCTCATTCCTTGATGAAAATCAAAATATTTTTTTGGTAGAAAAAAAAGTATCTTCAGGTAATCAAATTGAAATATTGATTGACTCGTTTGAAAATATTTCTATTAAAGATTGTATTCTTTTGAGTCGTCATATTGAGTTTTCTCTAGATAGAGATGAGAATGATTTTTCATTGCAAGTTGCTAGCGCAGGCTTAAGTGAGCCATTTAAGGTTTTCATGCAATATCAGAAATATATTGGCAGTCAAGTGGATGTATATCTACGTGGTGGTCAGAAAGTTTTTGGAAAACTTATTGATGCTGATGTTTCTAAAGGAATCAAATTAGAAACAAAAAGAACCGAAAAAGTAGGTAAAAAGAAAAAGGAAGTGCTAGAAGAATTACACTTTACTTTTGATCAAATAGATAAAACAAAATTAGTTATCTCATTTTAAAAAGCAAAAAAAAATGAATGCACAAAATTTGATAGAATCATTCTCGGAGTTTAAAGAGTTTAAAAACATTGATCGAGAAACAATGATGAATGTTTTGGAAGATGTTTTCAGAACCGTGATGCAGAAGCAATATGGTACCGATGAAAATGTAGATGTTATTATAAACATTGACAAGGGTGACTTGGAGCTTTGGAGAAACAGAGAAATTGTAAAAGATGGTGAAATTGAAGATGAAAATCTTCAAATCGCATATTCTGATGCTGTGAAGATTGAGCCTGACTTTGAGGTTGGTGAAGAGGTTTCCGAACAAATATTTTTAAAAGATTTTGGAAGAAGGCAAGTATTGGCTTTAAGACAAACTCTTTCATCTAGAATCATGGATCTAGAGAAAAAAGAAGTGTACGATCGTTACGAAGATCGTATTGGTGAAATTGTAAACGGAGAGATTTATCAGGTTTGGAGAAATGAAGTCTTAGTTCTTGATGGAGAGGAGAATGAGTTAATTCTTCCTAAATCAGAAGCTATCCCAAGCGATTATTTCAAAAAAGGTGACTCAATTAGAGCAGTCGTTAAAAGTGTTGAAATGCGTAATCACAATCCTTTAATTATTATTTCAAGAACAGCTCCAGAATTTTTAGCTAGATTGTTTGATCAAGAAGTGCCTGAGGTTTCAGATGGTTTAATTACAATTAAAAAAATCGTTAGAGTTCCTGGGGAAAGAGCTAAGGTTGCTGTAGAATCTTATGACGAGCGTATTGACCCTGTTGGAGCTTGTGTAGGAATGAAAGGAGCAAGAATTCATGGTATAGTTAGAGAGCTAAAGAATGAAAATATAGATGTAATTAACTTTACTGAAAACACCCAATTATTTATTTCTAGATCTCTAAATCCTGCAAAAGTTACCTCTATTGAGATTAACGAGGATGATAAAAAAGCAAATGTATATCTTCACCCTGACCAAGTGTCACTAGCTATTGGACGTGGTGGGTTTAATATTCGTTTAGCAAGTATGATAACTGGTTATGAAATCGATGTTTATCGTAATGTTGACGAATTAGATGATGATGTAGAATTAACAGAGTTTGGTGATGAAATCGAAGGATGGATCATAGACCAATTAAAATCAATTGGATGTGACACAGCTAGAGACGTGCTTAATTTGGACGTTGCAGATTTAATTAAAAGAACAGACTTAGAAGAAGAAACTGTAGTAGACGTAATTCAGATTATAAAAGCTGAGCTAGAGTAATTTTCAAAAAAATTATATGCAAGAACAGAATCAAAGATTATCTAAAATTGCCAGAGAATTTAATGTTGGAGTGGATACTATGCTCGAATTTTTATTAGCTCAGGGCGTTGAAGATCTTAATAGAAATTCCAAAGTATCTAGCGATGTTTATGGGAAGTTAGTTGATGAGTTTCAGCCAGATAAAAGGGTTAAAGCGGAAGCTAAAGAGCTAAAAAGAACTATCGCTCAAGAGGAACAAGAAGCTAAGGTGGAAGAAGTAGAGACTGTTAAAGCCTCCGCTGCGAAACTGGAAGGCTTTAAGGTTATTGATAAGGTAGAATTATCTTCTAAGTCAAAATCTGTTCCTAAGGTGGAAGAAGTGAAACCAAAGGAAGAGCCAGTTGTGGTTCCTAAGTTAGAAGAGCCAAAGCCTAAAGTAGAAATTAAGCCAGTTGTGCTAGAAGAGAAGCCAAAAGCTGAGCCTGTTAAAAAGGTTGAGCCTATTGTTGAAGTTAAGCCAGTTGTACTAGAAGAGAAGCCGAAATTAGAGGCTGATAAAGAAGTTGAGCCTGTTAAAGAAGAAGTTAAGCCTGCTGATAATATTATTAGAGCGAGAGCTAAAAAGCTTAATGGTCCTACTATTGTCCAAGCCGATAAAATTGATCTTTCTAAATTCAAGAAACCAGTTAAAAAGCCTGTTGCTTCTTCTTCTGGAAATTCCGATACTAAGAAGAAAAGAAAGAGAATTATAAAAAGTAATCCTAATCCTTCCGCAAGAAGGAATGTTAATAGCAGGTCTAAAACTGCTCCAAAAGTTGAGTTAACTCCTGAACAAATCCAAAAGCAAGTAAGAGAGAATTTAGCTAAACTTCAAGGAGGAGGTAAGAATAAGGGTGCTAAGATTCGTAGAGAAAAAAGACAAGCTAGAAAAGAACAAGAACAAATTGATCAAGTAAGGATTGATGAAGCAAACAAGGTGATTAAAGTTACTGAATTTGTATCTACTGCTGAATTAGCAAACATGATGAATGTTGCTCCTACCCAGATTATTTCTGCTTGTTTCTCTTTAGGGATGATGGTTACTCAAAACCAACGTCTTGATGCCGAGACTTTGTCAATTGTTGCAGAAGAATTTGGTTTTGAAGTAGAATTTGTTGGTGCGGAAGTACAAGAATCTATTTTAGAGTCTCTAGATGCTCCAGAAGATTTAGTTTCAAGATCACCAATTGTTACAGTAATGGGTCACGTCGATCATGGTAAAACGTCTTTGCTTGACTACGTTAGAAAAGCAAATGTTATTGATTCTGAAGCTGGTGGTATAACCCAACACGTTGGAGCATACTCAGTAGAGGTTAACGATAAGAAAATTACTTTCCTTGACACTCCAGGTCATGAAGCCTTTACCGCAATGAGAGCCAGAGGTGCTCAAGTTACAGATGTTGTAATTATTGTAGTAGCTGCCGATGATCAAGTGATGCCTCAAACAAAAGAGGCAATAAGTCACGCTCAAGCTGCAGGTGTTCCTATGGTTTTTGCAATCAATAAAGTAGATAGAGATACCGCGAACCCTGATAAGATTAAAGAACAATTAGCAGCTATAAATATTTTACTTGAAGACTGGGGTGGTAAATTCCAATCTCAAGAGATTTCAGCTAAGACAGGTCAAGGAGTTACTGAACTTCTAGAAAAAGTTCTTTTAGAAGCAGAAATACTAGAATTAAAAGCAAATCCAAATAAAAATGCAATAGGTACTGTATTAGAAGCGTCTCTTGATAAAGGGAAGGGTTACCTAACTACGATTCTAATAGAATCAGGTACTCTCAAACTTGGAGATTATGTTTTAGCTGGTTGTTTTTCTGGTAAGGTTAAAGCTCTTCTTGATGAAAGAAAGAATAAAATGGATGAAGCTGGGCCCTCAACTCCAGCTGTTCTGTTAGGACTTAATGGTGCTGCTCAAGCAGGTGATAAGTTCAATGTGATGGATGATGAAAGAGAAGCTAAAAATATTGCAACAAAAAGAATGCAGCTTCAAAGAGAACAGGGTGTAAGAACTCAAAAACACATTACATTAGACGAGATTGGTAGAAGACTGGCTTTAGGAGATTTCCAAGAGTTAAACGTTATTATCAAAGGTGATGTGGATGGATCTATTGAAGCTCTTTCCGATTCTCTTCAGAAATTATCTACAGATCAAATTTCTGTTAATATTATTCATAAATCGGTTGGTCAAATATCCGAATCTGACGTAATGTTGGCTGCTGCTTCTGACGCAGTAATAATAGGATTCCAAGTACGTCCTTCTGTTAACGCCAGAAAATTAGCAGAAACAGAACAAATCGACATCAGGCTTTACTCTGTTATATACAATGCGATAGAAGAGTTAGAACAAGCGATGGAAGGTATGTTGTCTCCAGATATTGAAGAGAAAATCGTAAGTAATATTGAAGTTAGAGAAACCTTTAAAATATCTAAGGTCGGAACAATTGCTGGTTGTTATGTTCTTGATGGTAAAATGTCTAGAAACACTAGTATTCGTCTGATTAGAGATGGTATCGTTGTGTATACTGGTGAGCTGTCAACTTTAAAACGTTTCAAAGACGATGTTAAAGAAGTTAGTTCTGGTTACGAATGTGGTTTGAGTATTAAAAACTTTAACGACATTAAGAACGGAGATATTATTGAAGGATTTGAACAGGTAGAAGTTAAAAGAACGCTTAACTAAAATATTCTAGTTAATCTTTTTGATGAACTTCTTCGAAGTAGACTTCTGCTTTTACAATGTAAGCTCCTACATAGCGTTTACTTATTTCTTTTAATACCGTAAATGCATCTAGTTTGCTAATAAAGTCTCCCGCTTGAATTTTATAATATGGCGCTTTGAACTCTAAGTAGGTTTTAATGTCTGGAAAGTCATTTGAAAATTGCGCTCTTACTTTTTCAGATGCAATTCTATTCTGATTATTACTAAAGTGTATTTGTACTCTAAACCCTTCAATTTTAGGATCTACTTTATTGTTTTTAATTTGTCTATTGCTTAAGTTTTCAATTCTTTGATCTTGATTGATTTTAACGTTCCCCTGACCAAAAGAGTTTATACAATTTAAAGCTAATAATATAACGGCTATCCATTTCATATCTTACAAAGATATATTTTTAAAATTATTTTAATTAATCTCTCCTTAGTTCTATTGTAGAACGCTACTTATTTAGAATCAGTATAAATTAATTTAAATTTCGTGTCTTTTAGTGCGTAAAAAAAGCTAATATCTTAAATTTGCATTCGACAAAAAACACAGCATTAGCTAATACTGAATTTTACTAGATATAATGAAGAAATCCAAGTTAACACAAGTAGCATATTTTTTTCTAGCCATATTTTTTATCTTAACCAATTCGTTGAATGCCCAATCTATTGAGGAGGGCGAAAAGCTTTTTAAAGCGAATTGTGTCTCTTGTCACCAAATTGACAAAAAAGTAATTGGCCCTGCTCTAAGAGGTGTTAACGATAAGTATTCACAAGAGTGGTTGCTTAAATGGATTAAGAATTCTGCTGAGTTAATTGCAAGCGGTGATCCGGATGCAATTGCTATTTATGAAGAGTACAACAAGTCTGCAATGTCTGCTTTTACATATTTATCTGACGATGACATTTTAAACATCTTAGCATATGTAGAGGTTGCTCCAGAAAAAGTTGCTCCTGTTAATGTTGCTGGAGGTTCTTCTGGTGAGGTGTCTCAATCTGACCCTAAAACAAAATATTACATTCAACTTACCTTATCTATATTACTTCTACTTATTGTAATTGGGCTTTGGAAAGTGAAGAACATGCTTAAAGAAGCTGCTAATGAAGATAAAAAGGATTTATTCCAATCCATCTCTGGAATAGTTTCTGCTTACCTTGAAAGAACTCCGTTAGTAGTAATGACTGTTTTGTTAATCGTTGGGCTTGGCGCAAATGCAGCTTGGCACTTATTAACTGGAATAGGCGTAACTCAAGGATACAAACCAGAACAACCAATTGCATTTTCTCACGAATTACATGCTGGTTTAAATGGGGTAGATTGTAACTATTGTCACCATACGGCAAGGCATAGTAAGTCTGCTGCTATTCCTTCTGCTAATGTTTGTATGAATTGCCATACTTATATTAACGAAGGTCCTTCTGGAAAAGAAGAGATTCAAAAAATATATGACGCTGTTGGTTTCGATCCTGAAAAAGGAAGATATATCGAAGACTATGAGCAGAAGCCTATTAAGTGGGTAAGAATTCACAATCTTCCTGATTTAGCATACTTTAATCATTCTCAGCACGTCGTTGCTGGTGGACTTGAATGTCAAGAATGTCATGGTGCTATTGAAGAAATGGAAGTAGTTGAGCAACACTCCAGTTTAACAATGGGTTGGTGTATAAATTGTCACAGAGATACTGAAATTAAGGTGGCTGACAATGATTATTATGAAGAAATGCACGCTAAGTTCAAGGAAAACCATCCTGGTGAAACATTTAATGTGGAAGCAATTGGTGGTTTAGAATGTGGTAAGTGTCACTACTAATTTTACAAAACAATTAGGAAAAAAATGACAAAGGCAAAAAAATATTGGAAAGGATTAGCAGAGTTAAGTAACGACCCTGCAATTGAGAAACTAAAGCAGAACGAATTTCCTGAAGAAATTCCTGTTGATGAATTTTTAGGAGATGATGAGAATTTATCAAATTCTGGTACTTCAAGAAGAGACTTTCTTAAGTTTTTAGGTTTTAGTACAGCGGCTGCTACTTTGGCGGCCTGCGAAACACCTATTACTAAATCAATTCCTTACGTAATAAAACCAGAGGAAATTATTCCTGGTGTTGCCAACTGGTATGCATCTTCTTTCTATGATGGCAATGATTTTGCTAGCGTTTTAGTTAAAACTAGAGAAGGAAGACCTATTTTTATTAAGCCTAACGCATTATCTTCTTTTGCGCCTAACTCTAGGGTTATCTCTTCTGTTCTTTCGTTATATGACTCTAATAGATTAAAAGCACCTAAAAAGAATGGTGTTGATTCAAGTTGGGACGTTGTTGACCAGGATATAATGCAAGCTTTAAATGACTTGTCTAAACAAAGTCCTGGATTTTCTTCTGATGGAAACATTGTTGTTTTAACAAATACAATAATTAGTCCTACAACTCAGGAAATCATTAATCAATTTTCTGATAAGTTTGGAGCTAAGCATATTCAATATGACGCTGTTTCATATAGTGGTATGCTAGAAGCTAATAAAGAGTCATTTGGACTAAGAGCAATTCCTACTTATCATATTGATAAGTCTGATGTTATTGTTTCTTTTGGAGCAGATTTTCTTGGTTCTTGGCTAAATTTAGGAGCTGAGAAACAATATGTTTCGAATAGAAAACCAAAATTAAATAAAATGTCTCGTCATTATCAGATAGAGACTAATTTGTCTTTATCAGGTTCAAACGCTGATGTTAGAATTCCGGTAAAACCTTCTGATCAATTAGAATTAATACAGAACCTTTATCAAACCTTAAAAGGTCAAGCTACTATTAACCCTATTATTAAGGATGTTTTTCAAGACTTATCTTCTAATAAAGGAAGTTCGTTAGTAATTTGTGATAGTAACGATAAAGATGTTCAGGTAATGGTTAATGCCATTAACGATATGTTATCTAACTACGGATCTACTATTGACATGTCTTTACCAAACTTTACCAAGTCTGGTGATGATAAAGCAATGGCAGAATTAGTGAAGGATATGAATGATGGTAAGGTTTCTGCACTTCTTGTAAGTGGAGTAAATCCTGTGTACACTCTATCTAACTCTGATGAGTTTGTTAAAGGATTGACCAAGGTTAGCTTAAAGGTTTCTACTGCTATTTCTTTAGATGAAACAGCTGAAAAGATGGACTATGTTTGTCCTGACAGACATTATCTAGAATGTTGGGGTGATGCAGTTCCAGTTCAGAACGTTGCAACTTTTATCCAGCCTACTATCCAGCCTTTATTTAAAAGCAGACAGATTCAAGATTCATTATTAAACTGGTCCGGAAGCAACAAAGATTACTACTCTTATTTAAAAGCGTATTGGAAAAGTAAAACATCATGGTCAAAAGCAATACATGACGGATCAATTTCTACTGGAACAAAAACTTTAAACGTTTCTTCATTTAAAGGAAGTGTTACATCGCTAAATATTGTTCATTCTGATTTAGAGCTTAGTCTTTATCAATCAAATGCAATTGGTGACGGAATTTCTACTGCTAATAATCCTTGGCTCCAAGAATTGCCAGACCCAATTACAAGATCTTGTTGGGATAATTACTTAACTATTTCTGCTACTACTGCTAGAGAACTTGGTTTGAAAAACTGGAATGTTTCTAATGGTGCTTTAAATGGAGATTTGGTTAATTTAACCATAAACAACACTACCATAAATAATGTGCCAGTGCTAATTCAGCCAGGTCAAGCTAAAGGATCTTTAGGTCTAGCTCTTGGATATGGTAGAACTAGTGCAGGTAAAGTTGGTACAGGACTAGGAATAAACGCTTATCCTTTAGTTAATGATGGATTATATAACTTAAATGACGTAACTATTGAGAAAGTAGCGGAAAGTGAGCATGAGTTTGCTTCTGTTCAATTGTCTCACACCATGATGGGTAGAGATTTAATTAAAGAGACTTCTCTTGCTGATTTTATTAAAAACCCTAAGTCAGGTAATGAGGATGTAACTTATTCTACTCATAAAGGAAATTTATTAGCTGAAGACGTTTCTTTATGGAAAGAATTTGATCATTCTAGCGGTCATTTCTGGAATTTATCTATCGATCTTACTTCTTGTATTGGATGTGGGTCATGTGTTGTGGCTTGTCACTCAGAGAACAATGTTCCTGTTGTTGGTAAAGAAGAGGTTAGAAAAAGTAGAGACATGCAC
>Ga0233426_10003515_pt1 | contig 12334 bp, 17 predicted proteins | sample SI_118_April2016_6_FD_179875 | JGI IMG/M metagenome (GOLD analysis project Ga0233426, IMG submission 179875) | Seawater microbial communities from Saanich Inlet, British Columbia, Canada - SI_118_April2016_10_MG | ecosystem: Environmental > Aquatic > Marine > Inlet | place: Canada: British... | reverse complement strand
CACCAACTCCTTTGCAACCAACTCCAACTCCTTTGCAACCAACTCCAACTCCCGAGCAACCAACTCCGACTCCGTTGCAACCAACTCCGACTCCGTTGCAACCAACTCCAACTCCCGAGCAACCAACTCCAACTCCCGAGCAACCAACTCCGACTCCATAGCACCCAACTCCAACTCCCGAGCAACCAACTCCAACTCCCGAGCAACCAACTCCGACTCCGTTGCAACCAACTCCAACTCCCGAGCAACCAACTCCAACTCCCGAGCAACCAACTCCGACTCCTGAAGATGGCACGACAGATCAAAACTCCGATGGTGAAAGTGAGTGTATAAATGGGTATACAATAAATAACAATGAAATTTATCGTGGAATTCAATTAAAATACTCATCGGGTCAAATTATCGTAGATGCAAAAGAATATACACCAAGTCCAAGTATTCCAACTTTAATTTACATTTATATAGGTTCAACTGAAACTAAGAATTTTTGTGGAAGAATTACCGTAAATTCACGAGTAGATGGTATAAGCAATTCTACATTCAACAATACAATAATATCTTATGTTCACTCAAATGGAAAGTGCTATAATAAAGATATCAATGGTATCATAGGCAACGACAACTATATTGTATTTGGAGAAGAAGATGAAGAAACCACAAACGCAATACAATCATGTTGCAGTAATTTGCAAGTGATATCAAGTAAATCCAGTAATAATTACGGTATTCGTCTATCTGATTCAGATGGAATGATCTGCGTTGATCCAAAAAATTATACACACTCGTTTGGTCTGCCGGTTGTTGTGTATATTTATATTAACAATTACACACAATACGGAGAAACCTATCGTGGAAAGATTACATTTCAAAACCGTTTGAATGGATTGGGTGAAGACTCGTTCAATTCGGACAATTTAATTTATATTGATTCTGATAATAAATGTTATAATATAAAATTATCTGAAGTAAATGAATTGAATAATATTAAAATATTTAATACTTATAATTAGTAAAATGAAAATAACACTATCTACGACTAATAACACTTATTTACTTGGTTGGTACGGTACATCAAACGATACAGAACCATATGATCTTGAGCAGATTTCCAAGTATATACATTCTGTGCATAAAATTGCGGATGACAATTACACATGGCAGATGTACAAACCAACAAACGAAGAAAATGATTTCACGCATCTTGAAGTGGGAAACATATATTATTTAAACTTTTACTCAGTATCCCAACCAATCACATTTGAAATTCTTAATCTATTTTCATCTTCTGGACATATAGAAGACTTTGATCGTGGTGTTTTAGAAGGAGTTGAGGATTTAGATGATGAGACTAGAGAAGAAGTAGAATACATAGAAGATGATATTGTAGTTCTTCATGAGTTAGCATCTGCTCCTGCTATCTCAACAACAGACACAGAAAACTCTGTAGGATCAGATGATATACTTGACATAGATTTGTCAGCATCAGAAAATTTAAGTGAAGATCCTGCGTTAGAATCTACTCCCGATACCGTGGAAAATTCAACAACAGACACAGAAAACTCTGTAGGATCAGATGATATACTTGACATAGATTTGTCAGCATCAGAAAATTTAAGTGAAGATCCTGCGTTAGAATCTACTCCCGATACCGTGGAAAATTCAGCAACAGACACAGAAAACTCTGTAGGATCAGATGATTTTAGTTACGAAGAACCTACATTTGGTGATATTGCGTCAGATATACCAAAAACCGTAGTTGGTGTAAATAATGAAGATTCAACTTACGAAACTCCAACTTCTGAATTTCAAGGTGGTATTGATGATTCCACTTCTGACGATATGTCATGGATGGATGACTCTAATTTTGTAGTTGGAACTAATAATTTTACTCCAACTTCAGAATTTCAAGGTGGTATTGATAATTTCACACCAACTTCTGAATTTCAAGGTGGTATTGATGATTCCACTTCTGACGATATGTCATGGATGGATGACTCTAATTTTGTAGTTGGAACTAATAATTTTACTCCAACTTCTGACTTTCAAGGTGGAATTGACGAAACAAACAATTTAATAACAAATGATACAAACCCACAACCTATGTACGATGGTGATGATAGTAATGTAGCAACGGGATATAATTTTACTCCAACTTCAGAATTTCAAGGTGGTATTGATGATTCCACTTCTGACTTTCAAGGTGGAATTGACGAAACAAACAATTTAATAACAAATGATACAAACCCACAACCTATGTATGATGGTGATGGTGGTGGGATTAGCAATGATTTATCTGAGTCGGGTCTTGTAGACTTTGTAGATTCAGACTATAATGGAGGAATAGATATGACAAACGGAGATGATGATTTAATAATTAATGATACGAACCCACAACCTATGTACGATGGAATGGATGATGTATCTGGAATGGAAGGTGTAACTGATATAAATGATTCAGTTGATTTTATTGATGATACAATGAATGCAGTCGTAGATGATGTTGTGGATTATGTTGATCCAATTGACATGGTTGGTGATTCTGTTGATTTTGTAGACGGTCAACCAGTGGATGATGTTGATCCAGTTGATCCAATTGATTTTGTAGATGATACAATGGATATGAACGATGACTACACCGATCCTGATTCTATAGTTGGTGATGACTCTGTGGATTTTGTAGATGATACAATGGATATGAACGATGACTACACCGATCCTGATTCTATAGTTGGTGATGACTTTGTGGATTTTGTTGTATGTCCACAAGATGTAAGAGAGTGTCCTGACGGAACTTATGTGGGTCGTAATCCAAACAATAATTGTGAATTTGATATATGTCCCGATTCATCTGATGATACCGGAATTGATATGGGAAATGATGACGGAACAGATGCCGGAATTGATATGGGAAATGATGACGGAACAGATGCCGGAATTGATATGGGAAATGATGACGGAACAGATGCCGGAATTGACATGGGAAATGATGGTATGTATGTTCCTGGTGATGATTTAGACACAGATAACTCGGATGACGGAATTGATATGGGAATTGACGATAACTCAGATGACGGAATTGATATGGGAATTGATGACGGAATTGACATGGGAAATGATGGTATGTATGTTCCTGGTGATGATTTAGACACAGATAACTCAGATGACGGAATTGATATGGGAATTGACGATAACTCAGATAACGGAATTGATATGGGAATTGATAACGGAATTGATATGGGAATTGATGATGGATCGGATAACTCAGATGACGTAACATCATTTGATGATCTACCACTTCCTCCTACAAGTGACTTTGATTACCCAACTGCTTCTGATGTGAACGGAATTGACGATAACTCAGATAACGGAATTGATATGGGAATTGATAACGGAATTGATATGGGAATTGATGATGGATCGGATAACTCAGATGACGTAACAATACCTGCTTACAATTTAAATTTAGGTGAATCGGATAACGGAATTGATAACGGAATTGATAACGGAATTGATATGGGAATCGATGACGGAATTGATATGGGAATCGATGACGGAATTGATAACTCAGATGATGTAACAATACCTGCTTACAATTTAAATTTAGGTGAATCGGATAACGGAATTGATATGGGAATTGATGACGGAATTGATGACGGAATTTATGGTGGAATTGATGGTGGAATTGATATGGGAATTGAAGAAGGATCAGGTGCTGAAGTACCTGCAACTCCACAAGCAGACCCATATAGCATGGAGTATGATTCAGGAACAGATGACGGAATTGATGGTGGAATTGATGGTGGAATTGATATGGGAATTGAAGAAGGATCAGGTGCTGAAGTACCTGCAACTCCACAAGCAGACCCATATAGCATGGAGTATGATTCAGGAACAGATGACGGAATTGATGGTGGAATTGATGCAGGAATAGATGATTCTACACCTCAAGGAACGGATTACGATCCATTGGACATGGGATCATTTGAACCGTCAGATCCTCCTTTAATGCCTGGTAGTGAATCAACTGATGTAGACACGGGCATCGATGATGGAATTGACACCGGACTTGACACCGGAAGTGATGACCACGACCACGACCACGATGACCATGACCACGATGATGATGGAATTGATGCAGGAATTGATGACTCTACTCCAGTACCTGGATACGATCCATTGGATATGGGAGCATTTGAACCGTCAGATCCTCCTTTAATGCCTGGTAGTGAATCAACTAATGTAGATCAACCATATCATCCAGATATGATAGCAGGTGATTCAACTAACGAAAGTTAACCATTAGATTTATCATAAGATTGCTCAGTAAAATTTATGTTGATTAAAACTTACAATTGGTTTATATTAACATAATTGAAAACCAAAGCAATTATATTTAAAACAATAATAAGCGATGTCCGAGAAAGGCATCGTTTATTGTGTTTAGAAACACGATCAAAGTTAAAAGAACTTGAAAAACCGTTTCTTGGATTAAGAATGGCATTCAAAAATCCAAAGGTTAAAAACAGAACATACAAGATCAAAGCACTTGAATTAAAGCATTTGAGTGTATTGCCCATCAATTCAAAAAAACGAAAATCAACGGAATTCGTTTCAATATGCAGTAATGCTTCTTTTTTTGGATACGCATTAAATCAAGTTAAACTTGATTTTGTAAAAATGCAATCAGATGGATACGACAAAGAATTATTAACACTTGAAAGAAAACTACACGAAGAGTTTTCCAACAAAACCAGAGTAATGATAATGTCTGCGGAAGTAGATATGGTTGCCAATGAAATTTTTGAAAGTGATGCAGATTTTTATTTGGCATCAAAAGGATATCATATCACAAATCTAAATAATACATCAAGACACACAGGTAAAATAATAAGATTAGAATACAATCCGTATATGGCGGAAATCAACACTGTAGTATATTCTGATACGCAAAAAGAACAAATCATTGACAATGAACAACACATTGTTAATATATGGGACTAATATGAAAGCAATATTCGGAATGCACAAAGGTGAATTTGGTGATGTTCAATTTTCAGAACTTGTTGAGAATCAACTTTATCGTGTTAGTGTATCGTGTGGTGATGAACGATGGGTCAATCCCAAGTTAAGTCGGTGGAAAGGTCATTTGATATTATGGGTTCGTCAAAAAAATGATGAAGGATATTTTCCACGAAAAGGATGGGGATTCAATTTATTGTTTAAACCAGAGAATGATGCAGAAAAGAAAATGCTTTATGAATATCAATGGACATATTCTCCTGCACCAAATGTGATTTCATATTTAATAACTCCTTTATGGCCTAATAAAATTGAACCAGATTCAATTTGGGAAAAGGTGCAGGATAACAAATTGTACTCAGCAACTATTTCAGATTATCAAGAAGATTTGAAAAGTAAAATGCAGATCAAAGCAAAAGAAAATGAAGCACAACGCAAAACTCTTGAGCAGTTTGTTCCTGAGAAAGTGAATGAAATTGTACCGGAAGAAAATTACGATGCTTTGTTTGACGGAGAAGATTTGCCATCACATGAAGAACTTCAAGCAGAATTTAATGTTGACGATGATTAAAATAATTGAGATAATAAAAAACATGAATATTAATTTAGATGATAAACTGGTGAAGGAACTTGATTCTGTATTTGACAACGAAAGAAAAACCCAAGTTGAATGGGATGTATGCATTGAAGACATTGTAGAAGAATTCATTGCAAGACAAAAAGGAACTTGGGATGAACTTAATTTTGTAGAAGAGCAAGAAGAACCTGACGAGGTACACTTTGATCTCAGAAATATTGGTATGAGTAACGGAAAGAATGGTCATTTAAATGGTTCACTTACTCAACCACCATTTAAAAAGAAGAATTTACACAATCGGTAACGATAAGTAAATGGTGGAACGTGTCATTCGTGACATCCCCAAAGTGGTCATTGAAAGATGACCACTTTTTTTTGTAATTGTGGTGTGTTAATAATATGTTAATAACTTTTTGTTGCAATAATCATTAATATCATTCATAGTATTTAAATCATGTATATCAATCATTCATTCAAAAGAAGTCGAGTGGTGAAAACCTAGTCGGAGCAATTCGGCATCGTCCGCAAAACGAAGATATCGTGCGACCCCCTCTTTCCCCAGAGGGGGTCTTTTTATAAAAATAATGCTTGACTTTTTATAATAATTTTGGTAGTATACTTGTATTGAGAGTGAGTTAAAAGAAACTTTAAAAAAAGAAAAAAAAATATGAATGAGAGTGAAATAGTAGAATACGTCCAAATTAACGCAAGGCATCATAGTCAGATTGATATGCCTTATGCAGTATATTTCAACGGCCGGCCTCTTTTTGGAGATGACCCGAGAGATTTGGTGGAACAAATTTTGGACATTGTAAACGGATAATAAAATGAATATCAAAGAAAACATATACGCAAACGAAAATTTAACCAAGTCACAAGAAGATGTTATTGACGTAATCAATTCACATGGGTTGGAAACTTTCTTTCACACTTCAACCTACGGATCAGAAGTTACTCCGAATACCGAAGGTGGTTATGGTGGGTATGCTCATCAAATGGCAATTCGTGGTCTTGAAAAACGAGGAATAATTACTGCACAACATATGTGGAGAGGTGCAACTTGCAGATTGGTAGTGAACGCATAAAATGTCATACTACACACACTTTAATTTTTCAGAACATCCCGACTCGGTGCAGATTGGAAACGGAGCAGGGCAATTTCTTTCTGCTTTTAAAGGAGATGACTTTGTTTCTGTATACAAGAATTTGTCGGAAGCAGATAAAAATCGTTTGATCTCAATTTACATTACCAAGAGTGTTCAAAGTGGACGATATGTACGAGATAAAATTGCATCTCTTTGGGAAAAGGAAAACGGAACATTCAAAGAAATTTATGTGTCATTGAAACGACACGTTCAACAAATCAACGAAATCAACAATTAAGAATATGAACTTACATAATTTTTCAGATACAATACAAGTTCCTGAATGTGGAATGTATCAATTAATCAAAATAGAAAATCAAGGAGTTGCAAACAGAGAAACTGCAATTTACGAAAGAATTGAATGGAATGCTCTTGCTCCTTGGATTGTAAAAATAAAAGGCAAATAATGATTCCTAAGTATAATATCGGAGACATCGTCTCAAGCAATGGCATTAAAGGGTCTGTAAGTGCCATAGAACTTGATTCTATGATTACTGCGAACATTCAACCATATTATGTTGTAAGCATGGAATATGGCAAAGAATTGCTACCTGAGAGTTCGTTGGAACTCACCGGAATTTTTAATTCAATCAAAAGATTAATTTCTTCGTTATTGTGAAAATCGGAGACAAATACAATTTAAAAGGATTTGGTCGGATCACCATAAAATCACTCAAGGCCGAACTCGTTGTAGTATCGGGTGGTGGTTTAGATTTGACAATCAAAAAAACAAGACTAATATCAATGGGAACAAAATTATGAGCAATTACGTATTTAATGGAAAAGACAATTTGGATGATGATGCAACACATCCATTCGCAGGAATCACAGGAACTCTTATCAGCAAAGGAGCAATGACTCATGCAGGTTACGATGGATTGATTGCTATGAATACCACATTCAAAGATTTAGCAAATTCAATGACTGAACAAAGTCAACATTCATTTTCAGAACAAGAAGTAGAAGAATTATATTCTCCGCATAACTTTGATTTTGATTCAGCACAATTAGCAATTGTAGCAGAACGACCTGTTACAGAAGTAAACATCAAGGTTGAATTGTTTCCTGTGTAATTAGATTTGACACAACGAGTTTCGTTGCTTATTATTATTTGAATATGGAAATTCAAAACAATGTATACTTACCACTTCCTCATGTTTACGAACGTGAAGGCAGACAAGAACGTGCTTGGGACATTTATAGTCGTCTGCTTCGTGATAGAATTATTTTTATCGGAACGCAAATTGATTCGTATGTAACCAATTCTATTATTGCACAACTTTTGTTTTTGCAAATGGAAGACCCCAAAAAAGATGTTCATGTGTACATCAATTCACCGGGAGGAAGTGTTTCAGACGGAATGGCAATCTATGACACTCTGAAGTTCATGGAATGTGATGTTACCACTTACTGCATCGGTATGGCCGCAAGCATGGGAGCAGTATTACTTGCAAGTGGAACTAAAGGTAAGAGGTTCGCACTTCCAAATAGCAGGGTTATGATTCACCAACCAAGTGGAGGAGCACAAGGACAAGCAAGTGATATCAGCATTTCAGCAAAAGAAATTCTTCGATGGAGACAAATTCTTAATCAAGTTCTTGCTGATCGTAGTGGACAACCTGTGGAAAAAATTGAAAAAGATACTGATCGTGATTATTATATGACTGCACTTGAAGCAAAAGAGTATGGTCTTATTGACGAAGTAGTTGAACGCAAATCAGATTCAGACAAATGAGAAGTATTTTTATTTTAAAACTTTTAGTGTGCAACGCATTAATTGCCGAGCAATCATTATTTGACGGAAAAACCTTAAATGGATGGTCCGGCAATTCACAATATTGGAGTGTAGAAAATCAATCAATCGTTGGAATAAATACAAAACAAAATCCAACTAAAGGAAACACATTTCTGATTTGGAAAAACGGAACATTAAAAAACTTTGATTTAAGTCTTGAATGTAAAATAGAAACTGGAAATAGTGGAATTCAATACAGAAGTTTTTTGAAACCTGGAAAGCATGACGGATTCAGAGTTGGTGGATATCAAGCAGATTTTGAATCAGGAGATAAATTCTCTGGAATATGCTATGGAGAAGCATTTCGTGGAATATTATCATTGCGAGGAGATTCTACCACTTTAACCCGAACTTCTGATGGAAAATTAAGCAAACGAATCACTAAGATTGGAAATGCAAATGAACTTGGAAGTTATGTTAAAAAGAATCAATGGAATCATTATCGCATCGTAGCAAACGGATTTCACTTTGAGCATTACATCAATAACAAAAAAATGTGCGAAGTAATAGATAATGATGTTAAACAACGAAGAACTGAAGGCCTGCTTGCATTGCAACTTCATGCAGGACCTCCAATGAAAGTTTATTATCGCAACATTATACTAAAATGAGAAACCTCAAATTAAGTATACAAGATCATATTCAGGTACTTGAAGAAACTATAAAATGGTATCAAGCACAACTTCAACCACATGATTGTGGTTGGATGCACACAACCATTAGTGGAATTAAAAATAGAATCAAAGACTTGAAACGGCAGTTACCGCCGAGACCAAACATACATTTGTAAAAATTAGTGCTTGACTTTTTATAATATCTATGGCATACTTTAGGTATGATTAAGAGTAAAATACAAGTAAGAATTCAAAAGTGGTCAACCCATTGGTCGGTTAAAATATTTGATCAAGGTAAATATCCACGTGTACGAACTGCGTCAAGCATTTCGCATCTGAAGACAATCAAAAAAGAAGAAAATCTAGATTCTACTTGTTATTGCGTTGTTACTCAGAATCGCAATGTTAAGGCTTGACTTTTTATAATAATTTTGGTAGTATGTTTATATTGAGAATGAGTAAGAGAGAAATAAAAAAAATATGAGTTTGTTAAAAGATTTACATAGTTCCTTTTGGATGGATGATGACGGATTAGACGATGATGATTTCCTCGTTGATAATTCCCATCAAGAACGTAAGGGTGGATTGAATTACGGAGATTTAATTAAGTTGACTTCACGACGTCGTGCAATTGCCAACTTTGTTAATATTCTTACAGGTCAGAATATTCCTGTTGAATTTAGTTCACGTGGTGGTGAAAATTATACTGATGGCAAAAAGGTTGTAATTTCAGCAGATGCCAAAAATGAAACATTTGATGCAGATGTTGGATTGGCACTTCACGAAGCATCTCACATTTTACTAAGTGACTTTGAAGTTATTCAACGAATTATTGGTGATCCAACATCAATGCGTCCAGATGATCGGTTTCCTATTATTAGTGGAAGTTTTGTTGCAAAAAATAAAGCAGAAAAAAAGTTGGTTAAGTTTGTTTTGAATATTCTGAAAAACGAAGATATTAAAAAGCAACTCAATGAGAATGGACAAATTAAGTTTCAAAAACAAATGGTTTTGTTTGCCAAGGATATGTGGAATTGGGTTGAAGATCGTAGAATTGATCATTATGTTTTTTCAAATGCTCCTGGATATCGTGAATATTATATGTCACTTTATGGTCAGTATTTTCGCACCAAAGAAATTGGTAAAGCACTTCAAAGTGATGAATATCGTGACGAAAATCTTGATAGTTACACAATGCGTGTTGTTAATCTTCTTAATGATGAACGTGATTTAAATGCATTAAATGGTCTTCGTGATATTATCAAGGTTCTTGATTTGAATAATGTTGCTCGTTTGAAGAATTCGTATGATGCTCTTTCAGTTGCAGTTGATATTTCCGAAATCATTTTCAATAACGTTGATTGGAATCAACAAATGGAAGAAACTAAAAACGGAGAATCTTCTGAAGGAAATTCCGAAACTAATTTCAACAACGATGATTTCAATGATCCACCTGAGTCTAAAGAAAGCAAGTCAGATTCTGATGAAAACTCTGATGAAAATCAAAAAAGTGGTGAAGGTCAATCCAATGAAAAGTCTGACGAAAATGGTGCTTCCGGTGCAAGTGAATCGTCTGATGACAATTCAGAAAATGCTTCAAATGGAAGTAACGATTCTGATGAAGATGCAAACGGAAATTCGGTGGAATCTTCAAATGATGAAAATGAAGACTCTGGTGAAGAATCTAAAAAGAATTCATTGAGCAAGACTTTAAAGAAACGAGTTGAAAATCAACTTAAAAAGCAAAAAGAATTCATGGAAGGAAACACCAAGAAAAAAAGTGCTTCTAAAAAAGACCAAGAAGCAATGAAATCAGTTGAACAAAGTGGTTCTGAAATTGTTCAAGTTGGAACTGACGTTCATGGTGAAAGTGGTTACTACAAAGCACGAAGCATTGATTGCATTGTGGTTAAAAATCTTACCAAGGCACTTATTGAAAGTAACGAATTTCCAATGAAAAGTTATCAACGAGAAACTTTTTCAAAAACGAGTGTTGAAAAAGGAATTGTTATGGGAACCGTTCTTGGAAAGAAACTTCAAATTCGTAGTGAAGTTCGTGAACTTAAAACGATGCGTCAACGCACCGGACGAATTGAAAGAAGATTGCTTAGTGAACTTGGTTACGGAATGGAAAATGTATTTGGTCACATTGAAATCAGCAAATACAAAAAGGCAATGCTTTATATCAGCATTGATGCTTCTTCAAGTATGTTTAGTGGAAGTTACACCAACGACAATAGCAAGTGGCATCGTACAATGACTGCAAGTGTTGCAATGGCAAAGGCTGCAAGCATGATTGACAATCTTGATGTTCGCATTGACTTTCGTGCAACTAAAGGTGATTTTCCTTATGTTGTAATTGCATACGATTCAACCAAAGATAACTTTATGAAGTTGAGAACTTTGTTTCCTATGCTTTCACCTTGTGGTTATACTCCCGAAGGATTGTGCTTTGAAGCATTAAGCAAAACATTTGTTCCTGCAACAAGTGAACGTGATGTTTACTTTGTGAACATTTCAGATGGTCAACCTTATTTTCAAACAAAAGGAGCAAACGGATTTGATTATGCAGGCAACGACGCCGCAAATCACACTAAAAGACAAGTTGATATTCTTCGTAAAAAAGGTATCTTGGTTTCAAGTTACTATGTTGAAGATTCTGATTCATCTTGGTATCGTGAACGTTTCGTTCAAGCATTCAAAAGAATGTACGGCAAAGATGCTCAGTTTATCAATGTCGGCAATGTTCACGAAGTTGCAAAAACTATGAACAGAAAGTTTCTTGCTAAAAGTGCAAATTAGGGGTTGACTTTTTATAATAATTTTAGTAAGATATATAAACAATGAGTGATACAGAAGATACAATAAAATGGCAACCTTTGCCATCATTGAAATCAGAAAAGATTGACGATCTTTTTAAAAACCTTTATGGAGTTGATCGTAAAACTTCCATTGTCAATTGTACTTGTGTTTCGTGTGGTGTTGAAAACATTACGGAAAACTCGTTTCGTGAAGATGTTTCACTTCGTGAATTTCACATCTCCGGATTATGCCAAGTGTGTCAAGATAAAATCTTCGGATTTGAAGAAACTTTAGAAAAATAAAGCTTGACTTTTTATAGAAAATTTAGTAATATTAAGATTCAAACTGAGAGAATAATAAGAGAAAAAAAAAACAAAAATTA
>Ga0233426_10003514_pt1 | contig 12335 bp, 9 predicted proteins | sample SI_118_April2016_6_FD_179875 | JGI IMG/M metagenome (GOLD analysis project Ga0233426, IMG submission 179875) | Seawater microbial communities from Saanich Inlet, British Columbia, Canada - SI_118_April2016_10_MG | ecosystem: Environmental > Aquatic > Marine > Inlet | place: Canada: British... | reverse complement strand
CAAATCTAAAAAAAAATTTATTAAACAAAAAAACAGTTTTAATCACTTTAGGATCAGCTGATCCTAGACATTTATCTCTAAAATTAACAGAATTGGTCTCAAGATTTGACCTTAATATTTTAGTGGTTGTTGGAAAATATTATAGCAATTCTCTTTACAAAAAACTACTTAGCGTAAAATCAAAAAAAATTAAATTAATCTTTAAACCGAAGAGTTTATTAAAATATTTTAAAAAATCAGACTCAGTAATTTGCGCAGGTGGCTTCACAGTTTTTGAGTCATTGTCATTAGGTATTCCTACTTTATGTGTAGAACTTTGTGATAACCAATCTGTAAATCTCATTAATCTAAAGAAGCTAGGCTTGATAAAAGTTATTGATTATCGCTTAAATGCAAATCTTAAGCTAAAACCTTCTCATTTAGATGTTTTATTTAACAAAAAGTATAGACATTTTGTGTCGAAAAATGCACTAAAAATTATAAGTAGAAACGGTTCTTTAAACATTTTAAAAGAAACAATTAAAAAATTGACATAAATTTTTTTTGACAATTGATTAAAAATTTTCTTGTGTATAAAATATTATGATTTTAACAGCTCACCAGATCGGTTATCTACCTTGGTTAGGATTATTTCATAAAATATGGTTATCAGATACATTCGTGTCTCTTGATACAACGCAATACCTTACAGGTGAGTGGATGAATAGAAATAAAATTAAATCACATAATGGCGACGAGTGGTTAACTGTCCCAGTTATAAGAAAAGGTTTTTTAAACAAGAAAGCTTTTGAAATAAGAATAGATGACAGTCGCAATTGGAGGAAAAAACATTTTAAAACTTTATGTTTAAATTATAAAAATTCTCGCTATTACGATTACTATATCAATATTTTGGAGAAGATTTACCTAAAAAAATGGGATTTTTTGTCAGATTTAAATGAACATATTCTTAAAATTTTTTTAAAAGAACTTAATATTAAAGTTGAATTTTTAAAAGCATCTGATGAAAATTTTAATGGCAAAGGCTCAGATTTAGTTTTAGATATTTGCAAAAAACTTAAAGCTGATAAATTTATTTTTGGCAGTCAAGGCACAAACTATGTTTTAGAGAGTGATTTTAAGGAAAATAATATTGAAATATTTTTCCAAAATTATGCGCATCCAAAATACTCTCAATCCCATGGCAATTTTATTTCAAATCTTTCTGTGATTGATTTATTTTTTAATGAAGGACCTAAATCTTTGGAAAAAATAGTAAAAAATCAGAATAATTTTAACCTTAAATAAAATTTTTTTAATTTAATCTTTTAAAGGAAGTCTGACAAACATCTGTTTTTAATAATAAATTAATATTTTCTTGATTAGTTTCGCACAATTTAATTTTCTTAAAAATTAGATCTATAAGATTGAGATATTTTTTTATAATTTTCTTATTATCATGAGCTAGTGAGACGTATATTGTATCAGTGGCCAAAAAATTACTTTCAAGCATAGTTTGAGTTATAAAAGTTTTATATTTTAACCAGTCATTTGATACTATACCAAAGGCAGGACATGAACTCAAACCAGTAATTTTTATTTTCAATTTATGTTTTTTAGCAATTTTGCGCCACTCTATTTTTATAAAATTTCCTAATTTTGAAATTTTGGCCCAAGATTTATATTTCTTCATCTGACTTAAAGTTTCTAGTGCAGCAACAAATCCAACTCTATCTGTCCAAAAAGTGCTACTGATAAAAGTTGTGGATGCATACCGCATTATATCTTTTTTACCAAGCACTGCTGTGATTGGGTAGCCATTACCAAGTGCTTTCCCCAAAATACACATATCTGGTAAAATTTTATATTTTTTATGTAAGCCGCCAAAAGTTTCTCTAAAACCACTTGTGCATTCATCAAAAATTAAAACTATATTATTTGCATCAGCCAGTTTTCTAATTTTAATTAAAAAATTTTTTTTTGGTGGAATATTTCTAAACACCTCCATTTTGATAGCACCAATTTTGTGATTTTTACAAATACCAAGTAATTGCTTGAAGTTGTTATACTCAAAAGGGAAAACGGTATTTTTTAAGTTCTTTGGTATTCCTTTAGTTGATAAACCTTTTATTAAATGTGTATCCAGATTTTTTTTATCATTAATATTGGCAGATAAATACCAGTCATGCCAACCATGATAGCCACACACCGCAATCTTATCTCTGCCTGTTTTTGCTCTAGCTATTCTGATAGCCATCGCATTGGCTTCTCCACCTGTTTTTGCAAATTTTACCATGTCAAACCAGGGATGCATTTCAATTAAAACTTCGGCTAATTGCACCTCTTCAGGACAGTTGAGAGTAGACATATTACTATTCTTTAATGCTAATTTAACTTTAGAATTAACTTCGTTATTAGCGTAACCTAAAATATTTGTACCAACACCCATGATAGACAAATCGTAATATTTCTTTTTTTCTAAATCCCAAATATTCATACCTTTAGCTTTTGTAAAATAAACAGGCCAAAGTTTTGGGAGAAAAAAGTCTGGTCTTTTTGAAAGCAACATATTGCCATCTGGAATTATATCTAAAGCTCTTTTCCATAATTTTTGACCCTTATTTAATAAGCTACCTTCATTTCTTATCATATGCTTGTTTAAAGAAAAAAGTTTTTTTTGATTTTTATATAGCTCAATGATTTCTTTAATTCCAAAATATTTATAATTTTTAAATTTTCTTAATATCAATTTAATTTGTTGCAAATCAATAGATTCATCTACTGTTAATCTAATATTCGACATATTTGGTTTTAGAAATTTATTAATTTTTTTTATTCCTTTTTTATTTTTTATAAATGGGGTTACGTGTTCTTTGTCGTATTCTTTTGTAGCTAATTTATTTGCAATATTAAGTTCTTTTACGTTAAAGACTTCAACATCCAATCCGTCAGGATAAGACGGCGGTTCAATATTGCTAGCATAATCAACACTATTTCTAAGATATAAATTTATTACTTCATCAATTACTACTGGATCTATAAGAGGACAATCACCAGTTATTCTAACAATTATATCTCCTTTAAATTGATTTGCTGCTTCAAAAAATCTCTTTAACACATTTTTTTCATCTCCTCGATAATAATTAATCTTATTTTTATCTAAAATTTTTATTAGAGAATCATCGGATTTTAATTTTGTCGTAGCTACAACTATTTGATCAATTTTTTTTGACATTGAAACTCTTTGAAGTAAAATTTCAATTAATGTTAATTTTCCAATTTTTTTTAATATTTTTTGTGGAAACCTACTTGAGTCAATTCTAGCTTGAACAATCGCTATTATTTTTTTTTTTATAATTTTTTTCACTTAATTTAATCCTAATAAGTAATATTTACTTATTACAATAATCTGATTTTTATTTAACATCTTCTAAATTAATAGAATCTCCAATTTTCTTATTTTTTTTCAATTTTTTTCCCACGACTTTTTTAATATCTGCATACGTCAAAGATTTCTTATAAGACCTAAGCATATCAAAAAAAGAAAGTTTAATTTTTGTATTTTTTTTTAAATTTTGATTGAAAACCATTGAAACTTGCATAGTATGCCTATTTTTCAATTCTTCATCAGTAGGATTTAGGGTGTTATTCCCAAGCATTTTCTCGGCTATTCTAATTTTATTAACGTAATTTCTAAATTCTTTTGGATTAAGACTAAACCAGTGATCTGGGCCTTTCATTTTTTTGTTTAATGTAAAATGCTTTTCTATAACCCTCGCACCTTTTCCCACTGCAATTGAAGCTGCAAGCCATCCATTTGTGTGATCCGAAAACCCAACATCTAAACCAAACTTATTTTTTAAAGCAGTAATTCTATCTAGAGTGGCCAATGAATCTGGAGTTGGATAAATACTAGTACAGTGTAATAAAATTACTGAAGCTTTGCCTTTTTTAATTATTTTGAGAGCATCAAATATTTGTTTTTCATCCGCCATACCTGTTGATAAAATTATTGTCTTAAATTTTTTTGAAAAATATTTGATTAGTGGTAAATTTGTTAAATAATCTGAGCCATTTTTCACTATTGAAATTTTTCTTTTTAATAGATTATTTGTTGTTGAAATTGAATGTGGTGTAGAAAAAATGTACTTACCTTTTTTCTTAGAAATTTTAATTAATTTATCAAACCAATTATCTTTAAATTCATTTCTTTTACAAATATCAAATAGAGGTACTTTTTTTCCTCCTTCAGACCACTTTATTTTTTTATTTTTTAAAAAATCTTCTGTTAAAAAGTTTTGAAATTTGACTAGATCTGCACCAGCTTTAAAAGCTGATAAAACGTTTTTTTTAGCCAAAGCAAATGAGCCATTATGATTTAAGCCAATTTCTGCAATTATAATTACTTTTTTTTGAAGATCTAACTTTTTATCGTGCTTTCTTTTTTTTAAATTTTCCATAGTTCAAAATAAAAATTATTTTTCAATTGTTCTTACCAAAACAAATGCTTCAGCTGCTTCACATCCTACAGAAGCACCTCTTGTTTTTGCTAGGTATTTAATGTTTTCAAATGATCTGCTATGAGGCCATTTCCTCATTTCAAATTTATATTTATTTAAAATTTTTATTTTTTTACTAAGAAATTTACTAATATCATTAAAGTAATTTGGTTCAAAATGCATAGCATTCCCCTGCGCTTGCCAATCAGTACTCGACGGAATTTCAAAAGTAAAAATTTTTTCAATATTGCAATTCGGTGTAGGTCTACAAGCTGTTATCGTGGCATTATTTACTATTCTATGATCTAAATTTAAATCTCCATGATGGTGCGTATAGATAATTTCTGGGTTAAATTTTTTTATTTCTACTTCAATTTTTTTAATGATACTTAGCAAAGAAATTGTATCAAGTTTTTGATCAGGAAGATTAAGATAAATAATTTCTGATCCTTTAATAAAACTTTGAGCTTTTTTACTTGATTCAATTCTTTTTTTTAATTGTTTTGTTTGTGCTATTGAATCTTTGTTAAATCTACTACTAACGCCTTCGCTTACAATTATAGTTTTAATTTTGTGGCCCTTAGCAGCACTTTTTAATAAAGTAGCCCCACATCCTAAAATTTCATCATCTGGGTGTGCCGCTACTACAAGGATTTTTTTCATAATATATTACTTTTACAATTAAAAATTACAACTATTGATAGACATATATAAAATTAAATACTATAAGTACAGTGTTCAATTATTGAACATTATGACATATTTCTTAAAAGCACTCAAGGTCTTTAAAGCCAATGAAAAATATAAAGTTGGAATTATATTTATTTTCTCAATTATTGCTGCTTTTTTAGAAATGGTAGGCATTACTTTAGCAATTCCCGTATTAACAATATTATTAGAAGGTAATTTAGAAAATGATTTTTTTAATAATATTAATTTAAATTTTGATTTTATTAAAAATATTTATAAAGAAAATTTACTATATGCGAGTTTAATAATATTAGTTTTTGGTTTTTTTATAAAAAATATTTTTTTATTCATTTTTAATTTTTATAATCATAAAGTAGTCAATAATATCAGTGCTAGAATTTCTCAAAATATATTTGATAAATATCTAAATCAAAATTATAATTTTCATTTAAATAATAATTCTACAAAACTAATAAACAATTGTGTGACTGTAGTTGATGCATTCAAAGATACGCTAACCGCTATAATAATACTATTTTCAGAATTGGTAATTTTATTTGGATTAGTATTATTGCTTGCAATTATTGAACCTAGAGGTTTTATACTGAGTTTATTTTTTATATTATTTCTTGGTCTAGTTGTATATTTTCTTTCAAACAGTGTACTTATAAAGTGGGGGAAACAAACGCTTGAAGCACATGAAAAAAGATTTCTTTTTTTATCACAAGCTTTTGGCGCTATAAGGGAAATTAAAATATTTAAAAAAAAATTTTTTTTCTCTAACAAATATTTTGAACCTAATCAAAAAAAATATAGAATATCAACTCTTCAGGCCACAGTAAATTTGTTACCAAAATATTTAATGGAATTTATTTTTATTTTAACTTTGTCATTATTATTAGTTTTTTTAAAATTTAAAGGAGATACTAACAGTGAGATTATAATTGTAATGGGTTTGTTTGCTTTAGCCTCAATTAGAATTATGCCGTCTTTAAATAGAATTCTTTCTTCGTATCAAATTTTTAAATTTGGCCAACAACCAATAGATGACGTTTTTAATGAACTAAAAGATATTGATTTTAATATTACAAAAAAAAATGAAAAAATTTTCAAAAGTCCTCCCTCTGAGAATAAAAAAAATTTAATTTCTTTTAAAAATGTTTTTTTTAAATACGATAAATCTAATAAGAACACTCTTAACAATATAGATTTAGATATATATAAAAAAGAATTTTTAGGAGTTATAGGCAAAACAGGTTCGGGAAAAAGCACATTTATAAATTTGATCCTTGGTTTACTATATCCAAGTGAAGGAAATATATCTTTAAGTTATTTAAAAGCAGGATTTGTCCCTCAATCCCCCTACCTGATTGATGATACAATAAAAAATAATATTGCTTTAGGTGTTGATGAAAAAAAAATTAATTTAGAACTTGTTAAAAAATGCATAAAAAACGTTCAATTAGAAAAATTTATGGACTCTCAAGTCAATGGGCTGGATAGTGTTGTGGGAGAAAAAGGAGCGCGAATATCTGGTGGAGAACTTCAACGTTTAGCATTAGCAAGAGCACTTTATATTGAGCCGGACATAATTATCTTGGATGAACCAACAAGTTCTCTAGATGAAATTACAGAAAAAAAAATACTAGACATTTTAAAAGAGCTTAGCAAAAAAATGACGATAATTGTTGTGACCCATAATTTCGATAATCTTCAATATTGTGATAGAGTGGTTAAGTTAGAGAATAACCTAGTTTCATTAATAAATATAAAAAATAAGGCATAAAATGAATGGAAAATCAGTATTAATTACAGGTGGCACAGGAAGTTTTGGAAAAAAATTTACAGAGCATCTTCTAAAAAAATACAAGAAAATTAAAAAGTTAATAATTTATAGTAGAGATGAATTAAAACAATCAGAAATGGCAATGGTTCTTAGCGACAAGAAATATAAATGCCTAAGATATTTCCTTGGCGATGTAAGAGACTATTCTAGATTGTCAAGAGCAATGAAAAATGTTGATATTGTGATTCACGCAGCAGCCTTAAAACAAGTTCCTATGGCTGAATACAATCCAATTGAGTTTATTAAAACAAACGTAATGGGCGCACAAAATATAATTGAGTCATCTTTAGATAATAACGTTAAACGTGTAATAGCTTTGTCAACCGACAAGGCAGCGGCCCCAATAAATTTATATGGTGCTACAAAGTTATGTAGTGATAAGCTTTTTGTTGCAGCTAATAACTATGCAGGTCAAAGCTGTAAATTTTCAGTTGTAAGATATGGGAATGTGTTTGGATCAAGAGGATCTGTAATTCCATTGTTTAAAAAACTTAATAACTCAGGCTTCTTCCCAATAACAAGCAAAGATATGACTAGATTTAATATATCTCTTGATGAAGGAGTTAATATGGTCGACTGGGTAGGAAAAAACGCCATAGGAGGAGAAATTTTTGTACCTAAAATTCCATCATATAGAATTACCGATATTGCAAAAGCAATGAATCCAAAAAATAAATTAAAGATTGTGGGAGTGAGAAGGGGAGAAAAAATTCATGAAGAGATGATTACTGTTGGCGATAGTCAAACGACATATGAATTAAATAATTATTATATTATTCTTCCAGATAATAGCTCTGAAATTTATAAAAAATTTAAAGGTCATTTCAAAGTTCTAAAAAAAGTAAAAGAAAATTTTAATTACAACTCAAAAACAAATAAGAGTTTTTTAAAAATTTCAGATATAAAAAAAATGTTAAAAAATTTTCCAAAAAGTAAATAATGCCAAAAGATGTCTATTTTATTTCTACATCGTTAGAGGCAAACATTGATAATACCAAAAATAAAATATTTGCCGGAAATTGGTGTATTTCAAATTATGATCAAGAAAATAGTATTGATAAAAATCTTGTATTAGGAGATGTGTGGGAAGACAAAAAAGAAAGAGGTGGTGACTATAAATATCTTCAAAATATTATAAAAATATATTCAAAAGGATTATCTTCATATTTAAACTCTATTCATGGATATAATTTTTCTGATAAATTCTGGAAGTCTATTTTTTTGTCATGGTTGTCAATATATTTACCTGCATATTATTATAGATGGAAAATTGTAAAGAAAATAACTAAAAAAAAAAAAAATTTAAAATTTTATGATTTATACAATCTTGAGTCTAAAGATGCTCCTTTAGACACTTATGATTTTCACTATAAAGTATCATCTGACAATTATATAAATTACAGGATATTTAGGAGTCTTATTAAATTTTTTATTAAAAAAAACAATAAGATTAAATTAATTAAAAAAAAATCACCTAATTATAAAAAAAAAGAAAATAACGGTGACAAAAGTTATTGGCTGAATTTTAAAATTAAAAAAATATTTAATTATTTTTTGTATTTAATTTTTAATCAAAATAAAATATTTATTGAAAACAATGTCTTCAGAATAATAGATAATATAAAATTAAATTTTCTACTTGGACAATTTCCTACCTATCCAAATGATACTTTCAGTGACTCGTTTGGTTTTAAAAATTTTTATAATAATAAAAAAACAAATTTAAAGAGAAGAAGATCTCATAACTTGAGATTAGGAAAAAATGACGAATTTACAAAATTTATTGAAACTAATATGAGAGATGATCTACCAATTTGTTTTATAGAGGGTTTTGATAATCTTTTTAAATATATGAAAAAAATATCAATTAAACCCAAAATTATTCTTTCATCCCACAATCATTATTTTAATGAATTATTCAAAGTATGGATAGCTTATCTTAGAGAGAAAAAATATTCTAAACTTTTTATTGTATCACACGGAGGAGGCGGTTTTTTAAAATATCCGTCTTGTCTAAAATTTGAGTCTCAAATTTCAGATAAAAAAATAAATTGGCATAAGTCAAATCAGATAAATGAAATTCAATTACCTGCTTCAAAATTTTTAACAAGAAAAACTATAAAATCAAGTAATGAATTTATAAGTTATGTTGAAGGACCAACCACATTATTTCCAAGTCGCATAGGTTATGGAACAATAAATAATGGCAGCCCGAACTTACACGCAAATTTTACTGATTTCTATAAAAGATTAAAAAAAAATTTAAAAAAAGATATTATTTTTTTACCAAAAAAAGAATATGAGGTTGATACTACAAAATATTTACGTAATTACCTTTCGCACAATCAAATTAAAGAAAATAATAGCTTTAATAAATATAACAAAAGATCAAAATTAAATATTCTTAGCTATCCAGAAACAACATTTAGTGAAAGTTTAACAACAAAGCCTACAATTTTACTTTATGATAAAGAGAAATGGCAATTTGATATAAAATTTAAAAAAATTTATAACAGTCTGATCAAAAACAAGATACTTTTTCATGACCCAAAAAAAGCAGCAGATCATATAAATTTAATTTCTGAAAATATAAATCAATGGTGGCAAACTCGATCAGTACAACAAGTGGTAGGTGAATTTTCAAAAAAAATGTGTATGGTGACTGAAAATTCTATTGATATTTGGGTTAAAGAGTTAAAAAAAAATATTAGAGATTAATATAAAATGGAAAAAAAATTATTCAGTATTTGGTTAATTGGTCCTAGCGCAGCAGGCAAAACAACAGTTTCACAAATAATTTACAAAACATTGAAAAACAAGTATCCAAATTTAGTCTTACTCGATGGAGATGAATTGAGAAATCTTTATGATAAAAATTTGGGATATGATTTGGAGTCTAGAAGACAAAATATGTTGAGGTACATAAAGTTAGTGAAATGGCTTTCAAAACAGAAAATTTGTACTATTGGAGCTATAAATGGAGGCATCGAAAGTGACCGCGCCCTGTTAAGAAAGGAAATAAAAAATTACAAAGAGATATATTTATATAGTTCACGAGAAGAAAGAATTAGAAGAGATAAAAAAAATTTGTACACTAAAGCAATGAAGGGAGAAATAAAAAATGTTTTAGATGTTGATATTCCTTTTGAAGACCCAATAAATTGTGATTTAACAATTAATACAGAAAATCAAAAACCTGAAACAATTGCTAGTAAAATTATTTCTGAGAATCAATTATAATCAACATGATAAAAATAAATAATTTATTTAAATTTTTAACTAAAAATAAAGTTAATTTTTTTACAGGTGTTCCAGATAGTATTCTAAAAAAAACAAAAGGCTATTTAGAGTCAAAAAAAAAAAATATTCATATATCTACTAGCAATGAAGGATCTGCAGTGGCAACAGCAATTGGATATCATTTATCAACAAAAAAAATTCCATGTGTTTATATGCAAAACTCTGGCTTAGGTAATGCAATAAATCCATTGATTTCTACAGCACATCCAAAAGTTTACTCTATACCCATGTTGTTAATGATTGGATGGAGAGGATATCCAGGAAGTAACGACGAGCCTCAACATTTGGTTAAAGGTTTAATTACAACAAGACTTCTAAAATTAATGGGTATAAAATTCTGTGTTTTAAAAAATGATAATGACTTAAAAAAATTAAAAAAACTTTTAATTTTTTCTAAAAAAAAAAATATACCTGTAGCATGTTTAATTAAAAAAGATATTTTAACTTTAGAGACAAAACATTCCAGAAAAAAAATTTTAAAGGGAATTTTAAGAGAGCATTTTATTAAATTATTATTGGAAAACATAAGCAGTAAAACTAATCTCATAGCAACAACTGGTTATGCATCTCGTGAGTTAAATCAAATAAGAAAAAAATATGATTTAAAAAAAGGTAAAGATTTTTACATGGTTGGAGGAATGGGACATTCAGCCATGGTTTCCTTGGGTTACTCTTTATTTACAAAAAAACAAACTATCTGCCTAGATGGAGATGGCTCAATTATGATGCATATGGGGTCTCTAGCAAATGTGGGAAATTTTGCAGAAAAAAACTATAAACACATTGTTTTAAATAACTATGGGCATGAATCGGTTGGAGGTCAAAAAACTTTCTCTGAAAAAATTAATTTTAAATTTATTGTTAAGGGAATGGGATATAAAAAATACTTCTTATTAGACAAAACAAAAGATATAAAAAAAATAATTAATAAATTTTTAGCATCAAATGGACCATGTTTATTAGAAGTTATAATTACACAAAAATCAATGAATAATTTATTAAGACCAAAAAATTTTCATAAGATCAAAAAAAAATTTATGAAAAATTAATTAAAATATTATGAGTAAACTAGTAAAATTCAACACTTCTGATGAAGAAAAAATTTTTGATAAAAGTATAAAAAAAATCTTATTTATTTCAGGTGTTAGCTCTTATTATAAAACAGGAGCAGATAAAATATTTGAAAATAAATTTAACGATAAAGAAAAATATATTTATATAAAAAAATCTTACTACCCAAATTTTGAAGAATTAAAGGAAATAATTAATATTAAAGATGAGATAAAACCTGATTTAATCGTTGCAATCGGTGGTGGGTGTGTAATTGACTATTCAAAAATAAGTAGTGTCTTCAATATTTCAAAAAATTTCAAAAATAAATTAATTAATTCTGATTATGAAAGAAATAAAAAAACTCCACTTTTAGCTATACCAACTACAGCGGGTTCAGGAGCAGAGGTAACATCAAATGCTGTAATTTATATTAATAATATCAAATATTCAGTTGAAGGACCAGAGGTACGCCCAGAATATTATGCACTATTACCTAAACTCTTACTATCCTCTACAATGAAAATTGACTCATCTTCCGGTTTTGATGCTATAAGCCAAGCAATTGAGTCTATACTTTCAAAAAAATCGAATACCCAGAGTATTAATTATGCTTCAAGAGCTTTAAGAATATTATTTAAAAACTACACTCAATTTATTCAAAAAAAAAATATTTCCAACTCGTACAAGATGGCCTTAGGCGCAAATTTAGCTGGAAAAGCAATCAATATATCAAAAACTACTGCACCGCATGCTTTATCATATCCATTTACAGCACATTTTAATGTTCCACATGGACACGCAGTTTCACTTTCATTAAATAAGTTTTTAAAATTTAATTATAATTTTAAAGAAAAAGCTGAAAGTGACTTTAATCTTGAAAAAAGATATAAGTTATTATTTAAATTATCTAACACCAGAAATATTGATCAATTAGATAGATTTCTTATTAAAATTAAGCAAATAGCAAA
>Ga0233426_10003510_pt1 | contig 12347 bp, 8 predicted proteins | sample SI_118_April2016_6_FD_179875 | JGI IMG/M metagenome (GOLD analysis project Ga0233426, IMG submission 179875) | Seawater microbial communities from Saanich Inlet, British Columbia, Canada - SI_118_April2016_10_MG | ecosystem: Environmental > Aquatic > Marine > Inlet | place: Canada: British... | reverse complement strand
AAATAGTAAAATAAATAGTAAAATAAATAGTAAAATAAATAGTAAAATAAATAGTAAAATAAATAGTAAAATAAATAGTAAAATAAATAGTAAAATAAATAGTAAAATAAATAGTAAAATAAATAGTAAAATAAATAGTTTTAAAATACTAATATATTATAATAGTATATAAATTAAATTTTATTAAAAAGATAAAGATAAAAAATAATATAATTAAAATTTAAAAATGAAAAGCATTGTCATGTTTTTTTTTGTAATTGGTATTATAATGTTTTCCATTGGTTATCAAAGGAAAATACTTACCAATACTAAAACAAGAACTATTGTTGAATATAGATATATTCCACGTAGTATTTATGAAGAGCAAATGTCTCCTATTAATTTACAATCTACATTTAATGATATGTTTAAAAACGAAGATGTATTTTTAAAAGTAGCATAGGGTTTAAGCGTGTTTATCTCTAATAACTAGTTTAGTATATTTAGTTTTTTCAAACTTACTTGCATCAAAACCCATATATTTATAATATGATTTCATAAAGACTCCATATTCTTTCTCAAACACCTTTAAGTCATCACACCATAAATCTATCACTGTTTTTGTTTTAAGATATTTAATATCAGTTTCAACTGTATTTAATTCCTTCTTTAAATCCTCAATTCTTTCTTTTGTTAAATTATAAATTGGCATTTTAATAAGATAATCGTAACTACCACCATCTTTTAATTTACTTTCATTTTCTTTTGTTATTTTATAAAGAATATTATTTATCATCTGAGGGTATTTATTAGTAATAAGTTGATTTCTAATATCATCTTTACTTTTATTATTAATTATAATATTTTTATTAATAATATCTAAAATAAATTTAACCTTAACACTTATTAATTCTAAATCATTTTCCATAATATTTAACATATATTCTCTTCTTTTAATATAAAAACTATATCGAACATTATAATAATCTTGCAAAATATCATTGATTGACGAATAATTTTTTAAATTTCCTTGATTGTTATATACATTTAGTTTTTTATCACAGGAAATTTTACTTGTTAATTTAAACATTGATTCAAATTTATTAATACCAAATTTATCAATATCCGAAATTAAATCATTTAATATTTTTTTATCAAATTTTAAAATAAACCGCACTTCTGATTCAGAAGATTCATTTGTATAATCTTTCAAATAAGATACCTTTTCCTTTTGTTTAGCATTTGTTTTAGCGTTTGTTTTAGTATTTGTTTTAGCATTTGTTTTACCTTTTTTATTTGTAGGGGAACTAGGAAGATTTTCACACATTAATATACTATCTAAATGTACTCTGTAAGTATCAGTCCACATTCCAATAGGAAGTTCCGTAATAATAACTGTCGATAAGTCATTTAAATTATAAACACCTTTTGTAATCCAGTGATTATGTGATAATTTTTTAACGATTCCTTTAAATCCTCTAAAGAAAGGTGTCATTTCTTCTATAGGGTCTCCTTTCATTAATCTTTTGATATTTTTAATAATATCAATTGGATTAAATTGTGGAATACCTGAAGCCCAGCCAGTACCAATTCCTTCTGTACCATTGACTAATACCATAGGTATAATTGGCATATAAAATAAAGGTTCTACATTTTGTCCATCATCTTTAGTAATTGTTAAAATTGGATAATCCCTTTTATCATATATAATCTGTGTTAATGTTGTAAGATGGGTATGAATATACCTGGGTTGTGCAGAATCTTTACCACCTTTTAATCTACTACCAAATTGTCCAAATGGTTCTAGTAAATTAATATTTGTACTACCAACATAATTTTGTGCCATATTAACAATCGCTCCATTTAAACTCATTTCACCGTGGTGATAAGCACCATGTTCGCTTACATATCCTGCTAATTGTGCTACTCTAATTTCTTTAGTAAGATTTCTTTTAAAACAACAATATAGAATTTTTCTTTGAGAAGGTTTTAATCCATCACATATAGAAGGAATACTACGATGATTATCATACATACTAAAATGAATGAGGTCTTTATCAATAAAATCACTATATGATAATATAGGATTATTAGTATCAACATTTAATTTAACATCGTATTTAGAAAGCCATTCTTTTCTATCATCAGCTCGTTTTGAATTAAATGCTAAATCAATACTGTTACACGATTTGCTATTATCATCTTCCCATATATAATCTATTTTCTTAAATTCTTTAAAATATTCTTTTGCTTCATTAGGAGTACTGGTACCCAATCCCTTATAATATTTAGATGACCAACCCTTTGTAGTTCCATTTTTTTCTATCCATTTTTCATATTCATAAATATTATAAAAATTAATTGTAGTTTTAGAACCCTTTTTAATTTTAACAATAGGAGTAAGGAAGCCATTTAAAAAACCATCAATTTTCAATAACGAAGGCCATTTACTCATAAAATTAATAATAAGACCTTTGATATGAGTACCGTCAACATCTTGATCTGTCATAATCATAATTTTACCATATCTTAAACTTTCAATATTTTTATATTCTTTGCCTTCTTGTAAACCAACAATACGTTTAATATCCGTAATTTCTTGATTATTAGCAATGATTTTTTCTTTACCGTCACCGCGAGTATTTAACAATTTACCTCTTAATGGATAAATTCCATAAATATTTCGTCCATTTGGAATAACACTAATACCAGCAACTGCAGTTGCTTTTGCGGAATCTCCTTCTGTAAGAATAAGAACGCATTCTTTTGAGAATTTAGTACCAGCATATTTTGCATCATCTAATTTTTCAATATCAAGAATTTTACTTTTTTTCTTACCATCTGTTTTAATTAATAATTGTGTATCTTGAAATTTACTAAGATTAATAGCTCTTTCAATAACTCCCATATTTGCTAATTCTTCAATTAATTTAGGAGGAATAATACATTCACTTCCAAATTTACTCTTATTAGAAGTTAATGTTTCTTTTGTTTGACTATCAAAACTAGGATTAACAATAGTTGATATAATAAATAACATAATATTTTCTTTAATAACATTCTCTTTAACAGTAATCTTTTTCTTCTTTTGAATATAAGAAACAATATGAGATACTATTTGTTTTGTAACATATTCAACATGTCTACCACCTCTAGATGTATTAATTCCATTCACAAATGAAACTTGTTTAAACCCAAAAGTAGGTGTAAGACATGCACCAATCATCCATCTATCATTAATAACTTGACTAATAAATTCAGGTCCATCATCATCACTGCTAATTTTCTTTAATTCCGTATCTTCATTACCTTCTTTTACAACATCTGTTGCAATTTGTTTATTATCATTACTATCATTACTATCATTACTATCATTATTAGTATTATCATTATTTAAATAAAGTTTAATATATGATTTGAAGTCATCAATTTCTATTTTAATATCATTAAAATAAACAGATACTTTACCATTTGTTGTTGCTACAATATCATATGCTCGTTTCTTAAGAAGAGATAGCATATCTTCTGATAATGTAGACATTCCAAACTTTTCATAATCAGGCTTAAATGTAATTCGTGTATATGGTTCATTTTTATATTTAGTAATAATAGGTTTTTCTTTAATATTTAAGTTATCTTTAAATACTTGTTCATATTTAAGTTTTCTATTATGATCAACTGTTTCAACTTTAAAATAAGTTGAAAATATATTCGTTAATTTAGCACCATATCCATTTTTACCACCAGTTGTTTTTTCTTCTGTTTTATCATAATTACCACTTGTAAGCAATTCTCCAAAAATCATTTGAGGAATATAAATTTTTTCGACTGGATGTTCAGCAATATCAATTCCCTCTCCATTATTATACATACTAATAATTCCTGTATCATCAATAGATATTTTAATTTCAGTTACAGTTTTTAATTTATGTTTCCCTTTCAATGTTTGATTTCTTTGTTCAACTCTACTAAAAGCATCAATCGCATTTACTAAAATCTCTTCAATAATATTATTTAATCCAGGATTTAATTTAATAGATTTAGAAATAATACTAGGTTTATTTTTATCATTCATCTTTAAAACATATTCAATAGAGTCTTTATATTCAATACTTCCAATATATGTATCTGGTAAATCACGAATATGTTCTAAAGGTGTCTTTTTTTGATATTTTTTACTTAGTTCTATTTCTTCATTTCTAATATTTAATTTAAGTTTATCACTTTTTGACATTTTTAAAATAAATTCTTATAATTTATAAAATCGGTTTATTACTATACTAATATTAAATTGTATTATGTGGTTATTTTACTAATAGTTTAACTTATAATATAAAATTTAAATTAAAATATATAATTCAATTTTTATTTTAATATTATTTTAAATTATTTTTTATTTAATTTATAACATAATATTATATATCTATTAATTAGATTAATAAAAAGTGACATTTAATATACACTTCAATACAAACTTTAATTATGAATACTGAAAATATTATATTAATAATAATGATTTTTATTATAATTTTAATTATTTGTCATAAATATAAAAGAATAAATGAAGGATTTGCTGAGGATGCTGTTCAATTATTCAATGCAGATGCCTTAAAAGATGTAGATGACAACTTAAACACCGAAACAGAAAAATTGAATACTATAATAACTAAGATGAGTGCAATAAAAGATAGAACTAATGAAAGTAACCTTGATAATGGCACAACGTTAGCCCCTTTAATGGATACTGCAAAATTAACAAAATTAAATAATGAAATCACAGATAGAGTTCAAAATACTAATTTAACAAAACACTATCAAAAGACAAAAAAACAAGTACGCGACGATAGACAACAGAATGTTGATGCCATATTAAAGGATGACAAATTTGCAAAACAAAACGAGGATGCTACGAAGGAATTAACAGGGATTAAACATTATTCTTCAGCCATTTTTGATTTAACTAAACATGCAACTGATGACACATATCAAATTGAATCAAAACAATGTGGTAATGGTCTTACTAAATGTTTATCAGTTACAGATGATATTAAATCAAAAATGGCTGAATGTAATGTCGAGGATAATAGTCAATATTTTAACATAAATGAAATAAAATCAGAATATAAATGTTATAATATGGAGAATGAGGATTTCGTCGCTGATGAGGAATACTGTAATGAAAATATAAATACATATCTTAAACAAGATACAGATACTTTTACAAGAAAATATAATGAATTAGTTCCAACAGCATTAAAAATAACAAAAGATAATATGAATTTATTACCTGAAGAATTTATTGCTATAACATTACAAAATGATAACAACACACCTAAATTATGTTTAAATATTGATAATGAAAGTTTATCATTTATACCATGTAATTTATATGAAAACCAAAGATTTACAGCAATTAAAAAATAAAAATGTAAAAATTAAAACTTAATTATTTTTTACATTTTTTTATATAAATAGATTATAAATAATTTTATTTTTCTTTCTTTATTTATTTTCTTTCTTTATTTATTTTCTTTCTTTATTTATTTTCTTTCTTTATTTATTTTCTTTCTTTATTTATTTTCTTTATTTATTTATTATATATATTATATAATATTATATAAGTAATTTATAAAATTAAAATATACTAAAATAAAATGGGAAATTCAAAACCCTTTAAACAACAAATGGGTACTTCAAATACCAAAAAAACTATAGATAAACATCATAAAATATTAAATAATGATTTTTATATATTTTTTTTGATAATATTATTAATTATTATGTTATTTATGTTATCATGTTCTGTAAAAAATAATTTTAATGTAAATTTTTCACAACTAAAATTAACAAATAATAATAATAATGATGAATCATTTGAAAACCAAAAATATACCCCTTATCAGTTAAAAAATCACACTGTATCACCATACCCAATATCCTTTATATTAACATTAAAAAGAGAAATTGTTGAAGATTTATATATTAAGAAAAATGATATAATTAAACTTTATGATAGTAATAAAGTTGATGACGATGCCACAAATCCTATTAAATTTCAAGAAAATGAATTTTATTTTAAAATAGATAAAGTTGAATTTGATGAGAAGAAGAATTTTAAACTAACAATATCAGATATAAATTTTACAACGTATCTAGAATCACATAAACAAAACATAACTAATTATTTTAAAGACCATGAAAATACAGATATGAAAGTAAAAGTAGTTGGTAATCAAAGTAAAGATTCTATTCTATCAAATAATATAACATTAACAAACATAGACCGTAGGACTGCTGGAGAAATAAAATGTGATTTAACATTAAAATTAAAAAATAAAGATGGCAATATTGACCATAATATAAATCAAAATTTAAAAAAGAATTTTAAAGCAGATGATTATATTAAATTAAAATTATCAAACAATACAGATAGATCCATTAATGAATTTATATTTAAAATAGATTCTATTACAGATAATAATGATGATGACAGTATTGCATTTACATTAACAAATAATGATCAAACAAATGAACAATATACTATATCAGCAGTACCCACTAATATGCTTACATTTATAACTAAATATAATACAGATGACATACTAGAAGACTTTTATGATGACCAATTGGAGTATAATAAAGAATATTTATTAACAAAACATAAAATTGAAAATTATAAACATATATTAAATAATATAAAAGAACAAATTGAAGGAACACACTAAATATATAAAATACATAATTATATAAAAAATTTAAGTAAGATTTATTTAAAGCTTATTATATTTACTTTTGATTATTTAATTTTTATAGTTTAAATATAGTTATGTGTGGTATTACAGCATATTTAATTCATTCTAAAGATACGGAGGAAATAACGGATTCTCCACTTATTGATGAAAAATATTATAAAAATGAACTATTAAAATCATCAAAAAGTATTAGACATCGTGGTCCTGATTGGTCTGGAAATGAAATTTGCAAATCAACATCAAATATTAGTACTGTTTATATGGCACATGAACGTCTTTCTATTATTGGTGTATTAAATGGTAGCCAACCTATTGTATATAATTTTATTAAAGATGATAAAGAATATAAAATTGTATTATGTGTTAATGGAGAAATATATAATTATAAAGATATTAAAAAAGAATGTATTGATTATAAATATGAAACAGAAAGTGATTGTGAATCAATTATAGCCTTATATTTAAAATATGTTAATGAAAATACTATATTAACTCAATCAGGATTAAAAGATATGATTTCTAAATTAGACGGACAATTTTCATTTACTTTATATGATACTTATCATGATGTGTTCTTAGTAGCACGTGATCCTATTGGTATTACTAGTTTATATTATGGATTTGATACTTCTAATAACTTAATGATTAGTTCTGAAATGAAAGGATTACATCTTTGTGATTATGTTGAACCATTTCCAACAGGAAGTGTATTATTATTATCTTCTGGTTTGAATAAAAAAGCAGTTGAATTTAAAAGTTCTCTTTCTCTACAATCATCTCGTGAGATGGAATTTATTCATTATTATAAAGAATCTGAAATGGGTTCTTGGATGTCTGCATCATTTGAAACTCATATAGATGATACAAAAATATTTAAAATCGATTATGAACCGAAAATTTATAGTGATATTAGAGATTGTTTTACAAATGCTGTTAAAAAACGTCTTATGACAGATGTTCCATTTGGTGTTTTATTAAGTGGAGGTCTTGATAGCAGTTTATGTTCATCTATTGCATGTAAATTAGTTCGTGATGGAGAAATTGATTTAAAATGGGGATCTAAAATTCATTCATTTTCAATTGGTCTTGATAAAGGAGATGCTCCTGATAGTATTAAAGCTATAGAAACAAGTGACTATATAGGAACTATTCATCATGATTTTCGTTTTTCTATTAAAGACGGACTAGATGCGATAAGAGATGTTATTTGGCATTTAGAAACATATGATATTACTACAATTAGAGCAAGTACACCTATGTTTTTATTATCTCGTAAAATTAAAGCAATGGGTGTAAAAATGGTACTTAGTGGTGAAGGTGCAGATGAATTGTTAGGAGGATATCTTTATTTTCTTAATGCACCAGATGAAAAATCATTTTTTCAAGAAACACAAAGGCGTGTAAGTGAATTAGGATATTTTGATTGTTTAAGAGCTAATAAATCTACATTAGGATGGGGTATTGAAGGACGATTTCCATTCTTAGATAAAGAATTTGTAGATTTATGTTTTAAAATAACACCTGGATTAAAATGTAAAAACAAAATAGAGAAGTATGTTATGAGAAAAGCTTTTGATATTGTTGATAAAAATGGAAAACCTATTTATTTACCAGATAGTATTTTATGGAGACAAAAAGAACAATTTAGTGATGGTGTAGGATATGGATGGATTGACGCATTAAAAGAACAGGGAGAAGCATCAATAACAGATGAACAATTTGCAACTCGTGAATCACTTTATACAATTAATACTCCTAAAACAAAAGAGGCATTCTTATTCAGACAGATTTTCGAAGAATTATTTCCAAACCGTGCGAACACAGTTAAAAAATGGACTACTAGAACGGATTGGAAAGGGGTTGGAGAAGACCCAAGTGGAAGAGCTCAACAATCTCATTCTAAATCATATTAAGTCAGAATTAATTATTATTTATTCTATTACAAATAACTTTTAATTATAATATTATTTTATTATTTTATTATTTTATTATTTTATTTTATCCGGTTTTTTTTAATTTAAGATTTTTGCGTAAATCATATATATATTTAATATAATTCTAATAATATATTATAATAGTTTATTGTTTGTTTTAAAATGCCTAGTGTAAAACCAGTCGTTCGTGAAAATTCTTGCGAAGATGAACCAGTTGAAGACCATTTAGAAGTAGATAAACCAATATCTACTCAAAACTTTGTATGTGTTTCATTTTTAAGTCCTGAAAAAATATTAAAAAGTAAGGAAGAATTTACATTTTATCATTATTATAAATGTAAAATACAAGAACATCAAACACGCTTAAAAACAAATATGGATGCATTGCTTGAAAAAGCAGAAGATGGTAAAGTTAAATTATTAGATATTGTTCATCTTAAAAAAAATATGGAAAAGGGATTTGAATTAGATACAATTTCATTTAAAGAATGGAAGGAAAAATATGAGGATTTCTTATTTTCAAAAGGTACTGAAGTTGGTGATGTATTTGATAAATCTAATAACTTTCAAACAAGTATTCGTGGTGTTAAAGTTAGAGGAACATATGATAGTTATAGAGAAGCTGAAATTAGAGCCAAAGTTCTTCAAAAACTAGATCCATTATTTGATGTATTTGTAGGACAAGTAGGATATTGGTTAGCATGGTCTCCAGATACAAATCTTATGGAAAATCAAGAACATTCTAATGATAATCTTAATGAACTTATGAAAGGTAAAAAAGATAATGCAGCACAACGTGATATGTTTTTTGAAGAACGAAAACGTGAAATGACAGAAAATGCTGCTAGAGAAAATGCAGCTACCATTAAAAAAAATAAAGAACTTAATAAACAACAAACTGAAATATTAAGTAACAAAGAAATTCAAACGCCCTCTAAAATCGATAATGATGAATTGGATTCTATATTAAATACATCTTCTAACGATATTGCCGATGAATTAAATCAAACTATTGATTCGTTACAAGAAACAGACCCTTGGTTAAACAGACAAAAAGACGTTCCACCCTAAATTAACATTGTATATTTTTATTATATTTTATTATATTTTTATTATATTTTTATATAAGTTGGCTAGAAATTATATTTTCATGTTCTAGGTATCCTATATTTATAAAGAGGTGTGTTTGTAAATACGTATTAATTAGTTTTCCTCCAGAATCATCAGATGAACTACTATCATCTTCTGTAGAACTTTTACTTTTTAAGGAAGTCCACCAACTATCCTCAACAATAGAACCTGTATTAGTAGAAATAGTGTGTGGTATTCCTATTTGTATTATATTATTATAATGAGAAACTGATGATGACGATTTTAAATAAATTGTAACGGCTGATGGTAATGTATGTGTTATACTAGCTGTTAATTCTGTCCCACTACTATAAGTCGCAACTGATGTAGTTCCATCTTCATATACAATTATTTTATCTGTATCATCACTTGTAAATGCTCTATCATTAAAGTCAGTATTACCAGACCCTGTTTGTGTTATAGTACTACCAGATTGTGTTACAGTAAAATAAGAATTATTACTATTTTTTAAACCTATTATTTTATGTCCAGTATTTTTATTTATATAATTATTAAAATTAGTCCCTTCACTATAAGTATCAGTTTCTCTATAAACATATTTTTGTATTTTTATTATATCACTTATTTGAAATTGATTATTGAAATAAGTTGCTGTTTTAATATTTAATACTTCTGTTAAATTTAAACCACTTGAGTATATAGTATTAATTGATAATACATCATTAATATCAATTGGATCTTCATTTAATTCTGTCTTTATTTTAATATCTAATATTGAAATATTTGATATAGGATTATTATAATAATTTTTAACACTACCATTTGTATTTTTATATTCCAAATAATTTACTTCACTAAATAATTTATTAGTTGGTGTAACAGTATTTAATATACCAATAGCATTATTAATATTACTATTTGTCCCATCATTTGTATTATTACCATGATTAATATCTACCATAATATATGGATGATGTGAAATATATTCTGATTTGTTCGAATATTCAATTAACATTTTTTTATTTGGTAACAATAATTTAATAATACCTACAGATACTATATTTTTAATAATGTTCATTGTATAAATATTTATATCATTATCTGTATTAATACCAATCTTTGCTTTGTAATTAAATGGATTTATACTAGACGCACAATTATACCAATCTCTATCAAAACTTGAAAGCACAATATATTTTTGTTTCACTTGTAATTTATTACCGAGTCCTATTAGTTCATTTGAATCTTCATAATTTTCAATATCTTCTCCATTTTCAATATCTTCATATATTATGTCATCATCTAGTCTTTTATCGTTATAATAATAATCCGTATTAACTCTCGTTGATACCAAATTATTCATTGTGTTAACAAATTAATAATTATATATAATTATATATATTAAAAATATTTATTAAATAGAATAAAACAATAAAACAATAAAACAATAAAACAATAAAACAATAAAACAATAAATTAAGATGATATATCTATAAAATATAATCCTAGTGATATAATAATAAATAATATCCCACCTCCAATTAAAGTATTTGTATCTTTTCCCATATCACCTAGATTAAATAATTTATTTTTATTTATATATAAATTGAAATAATCTTTAAATATTATATAAATAGTATCAAACACATATTTAAAATAAGAAAACAAATCATCATCTAGTTCTGAAGTTGTGTTACCATCAACTTCTTTATTATTATAAAATGTCTCTTTTATTTTATCTAAAGATATATTTTTATTTTCATTAACAATATCTGTGAATTTGGAGGATGAGTCTTTCATAGGGTTGGTATTCGTATGTGGAACGATAGTGTTTTTTTTATGTAAAGTATTATTTTTCTTTTTATGTTGAGGTGTTTTCTTTTTAGAGGTTGTTTGATTTTCAAATTCTTCTATAGTAGTATCCGATTTAAATTTTCCATTAAAAACATCAATTATTTTATTTTTATTTTCATCATAATTTTCTATTAATGATATTAAACCATCTTGTATATCATTACCTATATTTAATAAATTAATATCCGATTTTTTATTTTTTTGATAGTCTAAATAATTATTAACAGCAGTATCATATTGTTTTATGTTATTTTTATCTGTAATTGTATTTGGAGAAGGACATTCTTTATTTTTTAATTTTAAAGTATTATCATTACGAGTAATTAATGCACCAATTTGCTTTTTTAAATCAGTATTATTAACTTTTAAGTTAGTTATTTTTTTTTTTAATTTTTTCATTTCTTTTTCTGTTTTGGCTTCTTCTGTTTTTTCTTCTTCTGTTTGAAATCCTTCATTTACTTTATTAATTTTAAAATTAATACCTTCTTTAGATGAACATAATATTAATAAAATTAATAATACAACTATAACTCCTATTATTTTTGTATTATATTTTATAGTGTTGTGTTTATTTTTATTTTTATTATTTTGTAAATGTAACATTTTACTAAAATAATAAATTATTATAGTTTATTATATAGTTTATTATATAGTTTATTATATAGTTTATTATATAGTTTATTATATAGTTTATTATATAGTTTATTATATAGTTTATTATATATAATTTAATTAG
>Ga0233426_10003508_pt1 | contig 12354 bp, 8 predicted proteins | sample SI_118_April2016_6_FD_179875 | JGI IMG/M metagenome (GOLD analysis project Ga0233426, IMG submission 179875) | Seawater microbial communities from Saanich Inlet, British Columbia, Canada - SI_118_April2016_10_MG | ecosystem: Environmental > Aquatic > Marine > Inlet | place: Canada: British... | reverse complement strand
TAAAATAGATCAGACCACCCCCCTAAAAAGAATCGGTTTCGGGTGAGGGAATTACACCTCTACCATAGTATATAACCCTTACTATTATTATTGCTATATTTGATTTTAAATTCTTGAAGTATCTGTTAACCTTTTTGGTTTAACATACATCTATATATACGCTTTACCACTCAGATTATGAAAAATTATTTATCTATATTTCTGTTATGTTTTTGCTTTTCTGCAACTGCTCAAAATGCTTCTACTATTCAACAATTATTAGATGAAGGGGTTACTGTTGGGGAGTTATTGGATGCTGGTTTAACTCCTGAGGAGTTTTATGGAATAGAGTATGGTGGTGGTTACATATATAATATTGATACTATTTCAAACTTATGTAAAGTTGTGAATAAACCCCTATCAAATTACGGACAATTTGACCGATGGATGTATACAAATTCTGTAAATGAAGAAATCCCAAACCTTAATGAAGATGGCCAATCTAATACTGAAGTCTTACTAAATTATTTTAGTGAAGGTGAACTAGCTTTTAGTTTTGTATTGTGGGCATCAGTTACAATATTAGATGGTTATTCAGATTGGTATTTACCTTCAACCTCAGAATGTATTGATATTGGGAATAATATTTATAAGCCATTTCTAAATCCAGACCTTATTTCATCATATTTTTCATGTGTTACCTCAAATCAAGCATCTTCAGATTATAGTGCTTGTGAGATTGTTAGAGAGTATGGTTTAGACGTTATAAATAGAGAAATGAATAATGATGTAAACGGAATAGTTCCAGATGGTTTAATTTATATATCTCGTTCATTTAATTATGAGTCAGAAACCCTAGTTTCCCCAGCCCTCCAATCCTTCTTAGAGACCTACACACCACCTGTAGTACAAGATGAAGTAGTTTCAGATGCGAATTCATTTGATGTTCTTAATCCACTATCATATAATGGGGAGTTTGAGACGGTTCATCATGATTTTACAAATGGAGATTATATTGTACCTCAAGCAAAGAGCCTTATTTTAAATCAATTTTATGAGTATGGTGGGGTTTATGATATTAATATTGATAATGTTTACTGGGGCCAAGTATATGAGGCAGATTATGAACAGAATTCAATGAGTTCTGTAGTAATAGGGGCGAATAAAACTATATCTGTTAGTTACAATAATGGAACACAAAATGCTGTTACATTTCATGGAATTTTGATTGATGATTTATTTCAAACAATTCATCATGATTTTATAAATGGGAATTATATTGTTCCATTAGGAAAAACCCTAATAATTGAGAAATTTAATGAATATGGCGGAAGTTATAAGGTTAGTGTAAATGATATTTATTTGGGACAAATATATCAAGCTAATCCTGGAACTCAATCTTATAATGAGTCTATGAAGAACCCAATTATTATTGGAGAGAATAATGAAATACTAGTTAGTTATAATAGTGGAACTCCAAATGCAGTTACTTTCCATGGAATCCTAATAGACAACTCCAACTACACATATTCCACAGATTACGAGCTCATAGACGCTTTAAACGAGGGTATGGACTCACTTTCTACAATATCTGAGGTGGTTGCCCAAGAGAATGACTCTTTAACAACAGAGAACGCTATTTTATCAGAGGAAAATGAAGCCTTAATGTTGATAGAATATAACTATGACTCCCTCCAATACGTCACAGAATATTTATATTCTCAGGTGTTTGATTTACAGCAAGAACTAATTGTTCCAAACATTGAGGTGGATATGGCTATTGGTTGGAATATGATTGGTTTCTCTTGCCCTGAAGAAAAAGGAGCAACAGATGCTTTGATAGATATTGTAGATGAGATTTTAATAATGAAAGACAATAACGGTTCTGTATACATGCCTGAGTTTGGCTTTAATGGAATTGGAGACTTAACCCCTGGGCATGGTTACCAACTTAAGGTTACTGATTACATCCTAGATTTTAATATTTGTGAGTGATGAAAAAACTACTATACATACTACTATTTGTTCCTGTTGCTTTGTTTGGGCAAATACCTCCTCAGGTTGGGGATATAGGTTATGGAGGGATTGTATTCCATGTTGATGAATATGTACATGTTGCATCTCTCGAAAAATCATACTATCCACTTCAGTTAGCAGAGCAAAATCAATATTATGGATATCCTTTATCTCAATATGATGGAGCTCAAGACCCCGAATTTGGTGTTAATTCAACTTCAGCTGTAATTGATGCAACAATTAGTAATGTATATACCTATGGTCTAACCTATCCTACAGCGTCTTTGTATGCATTAACATATAATATGGATGGCTTTGATGATTGGTTTATACCCAACAACTTTGAGTTTAACTTAATCAAAGAGATTGTTATATCAAGTCCTTCTTCTTTTTCTGATATAACAGGTTACTCTTATTGGTCAATTAATAGGGGTTTTGGGAGTTGGCAAGGAATGTGGAACTATTCATGTAACAATTGTTTTACTTTAACACAAACACTAGATGCTGGCTCAAATAATGCTTTTACAAAGTACGTTTTACCTGTTAGAGCGTTCCCTATTGTGTACGGTTGTACTGATGAAATAGCTTTAAATTTTGACACTCTTGCAACAGTTAATGACAACACGTGTGAATACCAATATGAAATAGAAATTCAAAATCTCGAAGATTCAATAGGTGATTTGATTTCATCTGTTAATTCTGCCAATGATTCATTAACATCTCAAATAAACTCATCGACTATTGCTATCTCATCTCTCCAACTAGCATTAGACACTTGGAACACAACATTAGATTTAAGTGCTGGGTGGAATATGTTTGGCTATGTTTGTCCAAACCCTATAAATATTACTGAGGGCCTCTCTAACCACACAGAAAGTATAGCAATAGTAAAAGATAATAATGGTAACGTATACATGCCAGAGTTTGCTTTTAACGGGATAGGTGATTTAACCCCAGGCTTTGGTTATCAGATTAAACTTACAGAGGCTATAGAAGGTTTTAGCTTATGTGATTGGTATGTGAATGATATTCCTGAGGATAATATTGTTTCTCTGCAGGATAGTATTATAAATATGCATAATGCAAATTGTATTCAGGATGGATACTGTAGTTTTGATAACTATCATCAAATTTGTATTACTCCTGAACATGGATTCGATTGTAATGGTGACACCTTGCCTTATATAGGAATGCAGGCATTTGGTGGGATTGTATTTTATATTGACTCAACTGGTAAACATGGTTTAGTTTCTTCAATGGTTGATGCTACTGATAATATGATTATTCCTGACGGATGGCCTTATGAAGGATATAGATGGGGTAATTCTCAATATCTTAGTACTAATCAGTCTGGGTATACTAACACTATAAATTATCTGTCTTTTGGGTATCAATATGATGATTCATATATAAGTGCCTTTCATGCCGCTACTGGTTTTAGTTACGATAATTACAATGATTGGTATCTTCCATCAATTGATGAATTAGTTGAAATGTATGATAAAATTGGACTTGGTTCTGAAATAGGTAATGTTGGTTTATTTAATAATAATTGGTATTGGTCTTCTTCTGATTATAATGAGTCGTCAATTAATAGCGCTAAATCATACGGGTTTTATGAAGGGGTCCACAATGTGGGGAGTAAAAATAATCTATATTCTGTCCGCCCCATCCGATCCTTCTAATTATGACTAAATCCGATATTTCATTTTTGCTTAAAACACTTAAAGACACAATTGGCTCGACAAACCTCCTTTTTCGTAGGTTAAATGCTTATCTAAACTTTTCATATATTTAGTAAATAAAATCCCCTGCTATGAGAAAAATACTATACCTCCTTTTATTTGTTCCTTTTCTAGTTTTCGCTCAAGAAATCAACCCAAATCATTTTGTGTTAACACAAAACACAGGCGCAAACATGACCATTATGTTTACTTCGTTAGCTGATTACGCTGGAGGAACAATTGGGGCCTTTTACGATTTGAACGAAAATGGACAAATAGACGAAGGGTATATTTACAATTCTTCTGTGTATTCTGAGTGTGTTGGATTTGAACCGATTACTTCAAATGGTCAAGCTGGACTCGCTCTATGGGGTGATGATCTGAGTCTGAATGAAAAGGTAGGTCTTGGAGCAGGAGAATCCCCTCAATTTGCCCTTTTGTATCAAGGAGAAGTTATATTATTTGATCTTGGTGAACAGTTTACTGGCTATGCAACTAATGGGGTTGATGTAATAAATAATATAACTATCGGTACAGTAACATCAAATAACGCACCTGAAATTTTAGAGATTCCACCTTCAATAGAGTTTGTTAGTGGAGAAACAGTAGAATTGTCCTCCGCAGAGGATTTATGGAACGATGGAGTGATCTATGACTCTGATAACTCTCTAGAAGAGCTAACCTTTCAGATAAATGTTAACCAGGCTGAAATTGTTTTAGATTGGAATAACAGCTTAGGTAGTAATCCTATAATATCTGCTGCGCCTGGTTTTTTCGGGAGCTCTGTAATAGAATTCTGTGTATCGGATTTTGAAGCTACTGTTTGTGCTAGCAATAGCATTTTAGTTTACCAGACTGCTATTTCAAACGATTACAATATTAGCCCAGACCTATTCGTAAATCCTTTGAATACAGGTTCTAACATGACCCTGGCAGTAAATTCTACTCAAATGGATGCTTACAATGGTTCAATACTAGGTGTATTTCATGATTACGACCTTGATGGCGAACAGGAATGTGTCGGAATATATTCAATTGTAGAAGGCTTCTTTGGTTTTCCTATTTGGGGAAATGACTCTTCTACCGATGAGGTAGATGGACTACTTCCAGGACAGGTTCCTACTTTTGCAATATTAACAGACGATCAGGTTAAAGTTATTTCTCCGTACCCCAACTTCGAGGGCTATACTGAGAATGATATTCATTTTGTAGAGAGCTTTTACCAGCCAATTGAATACACCCTCAATACGGGTTGGAATATGGTTGGTTATGTAGGTTCTGCAGAGGACAACGGAATAGAAAATCAAATTAATACCGCTTTAGCAAATGGCTCTACAGCGGAGGAGTCTTTTCAAGTCATTAAAAATGTCTCAGGACAATTTTGGTCTTCAGCCTTTGCACAAATCAATACCTTTACCCAAGGCGAAGGATATATGATGTATTTAACATCTGCTACTACCTCTCTGAGTTTTCAAACACCTTCTGCGTATCAATATGGTATAGAATACCCACTAAGTTCTGGTTGGAACATGCTTGCTTTTACAGGGGATGCAGATTCAGAAAATAATATAGAAACGGCTATGGACAATGCTTTAGAGCAAGGTACTACAGCGAGTACCTTTCAAGTAATTAAAAATGTATCAGGACAATTTTGGTCTTCAGCCTTTGCGCAAATAAATTCGTTTATACCTGGCGAGGCCTATATGATGTATGTGGTAGGTACACCTACATCGGTAAACTTTCAAAGATAATTTATAATGAAAAACCTACTTAGCCTATTATTCGCAATTCCATTTATAGCATTTGCACAAAGCCCCCAAGGCATAAACTACCAAGCTGTAGCTTATGATAGTGATGGCTTTGAACTCTCTAACAAAGAGGTAGGGGTTCGTATTTCAATTGTTGAGGGTAGTGCCTTTGGAACACCTCAACTAGTAGAAGAGCACGATGTAATTACTACAGAGCAAGGACTATTTTCCCTTATCATAGGACAAGGTGCTTTACTTGGTGGAGAGGTATCATCCCTTTTAGATATTCCATGGGGGTCAAATACTTACTTTCTAAAGATAGAATTAGACACAGAGAACAATGGCTCTTACATGGACTTTGGAACACAACAGTTTATGAGTGTTCCTTATGCTTTATATGCAGAGAGTTCTGGTGCTGTTGGCCCAGAGGGACCTGAGGGGCCTCAAGGAGAACCTGCTGACTCTGTGGATTATGATTCTTTAGCTAATATGATTTCTATTGATTCAACTTTTCTTGCTTCTGTTTCTGGAGGAATTGGGGGATGTAATTTTTTATATCCTGAAGGTATAAATGGGATGGCAGTTACGGGATATGTTGATGATTCTAATCCATATATTGTTCCATCTGGAAAGAGATTTTATTTATTAACCTGGAGAAATGGTGATTTTATTCCTTCATCAATTGCTCCTGTGTATATGTCTACATCATCAGCTAAACCATTTATATTAAATTCTGGAGAATCATTATCTACCACTGAGACTGCTTCATATTTTAATGGGTTCTTAGTTGATGAAACTACAGGTCTTCAGTCAATTACAGGCTCTATTGATGATGCTAATCCATATGTTGTTCCATTTGGAAAGAGATTTTATTTATTAACCTGGAAAAATGGTGATTTTATTCCTTCATCACTTGCTCCTGAGAGTATGTGGACTTCAGAAACTAAACCATTCATATTAAATTCAGGTGAATCATTATCTACCAATCAGACAAATGGATTGCTTTCATTTTTTCATGGCTACTTAGTTGATGAGGATTACTTTGCAGGTTGTGGAGGAGGTGGTTCTTCTTCAAACGAATCATCAAGCCTTGATTCAGCTATGGTTGCTGATATGATAGCCGCTTCAGGTGGAGGGGGTAATATGGTTTTTGGTGATTTCCAAGATATAACCTCTCTAATTAATGATAATATTCCAAGTTCTCCTGAATTTCAACAAACTGAAGATGGGTTTATATATATATATCTTAATCCAACAAATTTAGCTAGATATTTTAATCTATCTGTAGACTCTATAACACCATTGGGATTTGATTTTATGAGTATGTATGGAGCAAATAAAGCCTATTATACTGATCAGTATGCTGTTACTCCGATAATCTTCCCTATAAAAAAGAATTACTATTGGAGTTTTGAAGCTCATGAGGACTTAACTGTATGGAAAGCTTTTTGGATTCCATTAGAAAGTAATCCTCCACCTTCAAACGATTCGGATTCTGAGAATATGTTAGCTGAGATTCAAGAACAAATTAATGCTTTAGATAGTATTACAACATTATTTGATTATAAGTTTGAATTGATGAATAGACCCCTACAAGAGTCATTAGATTTAGGTGTCCCAATTTCAGAACTTTTATCATCAGGATTTCAAAGACAACATTTATACGGATTATTCTATAATGGTGGTTATATTTTTCACATTGATAGTTCAGGAACTGGAGGTTTAATTGCTCTTGATGATGTTGTTGGTTCTTATTATGGATATCAGTGTTATAGTTTTTCTAATGAGTTTTCTCTTAACAACGGAGGATATTTACCCTCTAAAGACGAATTCACATTATTATATACTAATTTAGGTCAAGGGTCATTTAATGGATCGGTCATAACCTTTGAACAGACTAATTACTGGACATCCTCAGGTGTTGAGGCATTTAATGTCACTACAGGGTTGTATTCATATTATAATGATATTGATGGTCCATTTAAAGTTCGTTTAATTAGAGATTTTTAATTATGAAAAAACTACTCACATACAGCATCCTAGCACTATCGATTTGTGCTACTGCACAGAGCCTTCAAAGGGACGTTGTTGCCTCTATGGGGGACACACAAACTAACGGAAATGTAACCCTTAGCTACACTGTAGGGCAGCCTATATCTGGCTTTATTGGGGAAACCAATAAGCTCTCTCAAGGCTTTCAGCAGAATACGGTTGCCTATCAGGATATAGACCTTAGGGAAGGTTGGGGAATGGCCTCAGCTCGAGTTCGTCCTTATGATAGTGAACTAACAGAAGTTTATGCTGATGTAACTGATAACTTATTAATGGCAAAGGACAATAACGGAAATGTTTACATGCCAGAGTTTTCTTTTAATGGGATTGGTGACTGGGATTTCTATGAGGGTTACCAGTATAAGATGTCAGAGGAATCTACCCTAACTGTTAGAGGATCAAGAGTAATTCCTGAATTGAATACTCTAGAGCTTGCAGAGGGTTGGAATATGATGTCTTACCTTAGAAAAGCACCCTCTGATATTGCTGTTTGTATGGAGCCTATAGTGGAGTCAATTGCCATACTAAAAAATGAAGACGGACAAGTTTTTATGCCTGAATTTGGTTTTAACGGTATTGGAAACTTTGAGACTGGGATTGGATACCAGATTAAAACAAATGCTGCTGCTAGTTTTACTTTCCACGCAAATAATACAGAGCTTAGAACAGATCAGAATAATTTTGCGAGAAAAGCACAAGATACCAAGAGGTTTTCTCGTCCTGTAAATACAGGAAGTAACCATACAGTACTTATTTTAGAGACAGCTTGGGAAGATGGAATAGAACAAGGTGATGAATTAGCAGCTTATGACAAGGATGGAAATATGGTTGGTTCAATAGTTCTACAAGATGGACATAATGCCATAGCCATTTGGGGAGATGATGAGTATACTGAGGAGAAGGAAGGAATGCAAACTTCAGAGTTATTCTCTTTAGTTCTTTACAAGGAATCCTCTGATGAGATGGTTACCCTTAAAATTGCTGAATTTGAAAGAGGTAGTAATGCCTTTATCAAGGATGGTATGACAGTGATTGCAGGATTTGAGCAAGAGGCAGTTATCACTCAAGAGATGGAGTTATTTCAGAACGTTCCTAATCCTGTAAGATCAAATACAGAAATAGGTTTTTTCTTACCTGAAGATACTAAGGCTACCATCACCCTAACAAATAGTATAGGGCAACAGGTAGTTACGATAACAGAGATGGATTACCAGAGAGGGTATCACAGTGTGAACCTAGAGAGGGAAGCCTTATCAAGTGGAATGTATTTCTACAGCCTTAAAACCCCTGCAAAGACTCTTACAAAACAATTAACCTTAGTAGAATAGATTATGAAGAAGGTATTACTTTTTGTAACCCTGTTAATAGGGAGTGTTTCTTTTGGGCAGGCTCCTCATGGAATAAACTACCAAGCTGTCGCTTATGATAGTGAGGGCTTTGAAATATCCAATCAGAACATCTCTGTTAGGTTAGGGATCCTTTTAGGGGGAGTTGATGCAGAGGCTTCATATATAGAGGTTCACTATGTTACAACAGATGATTTTGGTTTGTTCTCCTTGGTTATCTCTCAGGGGGAGACCTCAGATACTTTCTCTTCTATTAATTGGGAACAAGGGGCTTATTTGAAGGTTGAGGTAGATGCCAATTTAGATGGGGAGTATAGTGTTATGGGGGTATCCTCCTTTAATGCTGTTCCTTATGCTTTGTATGCACCTACAGATAATAGAGTTGATAGCTTAATTAGTCTGTTCGAGTACAAAATTGAATTAATGACTAGACCATTACAAGAATCGTTAGATTTAGGTGTTACTTTTCAGGAATTATATGCAGTTGGATTTATTCAGAGAGATTTTATTGGTTTACATTATCAAGGTGGAATCATCTTTTATTTTGACGATACAAACGAGCATGGATTAATAGCAGCAAATACAAGTTCAGTAAATATTTATGATTGGGGCTGCAATGGTACAAATATATCAGGAGCAGATGGACAAGCTATAGGTACAGGCTATCAGAACACCTTAGATATAGTAGCAGGTTGCTCAGAAACACCTATAGCCGCAAGTGAAGCGTTAGCATACGAGTCAGAGGGCTACAGCGACTGGTACTTACCTTCAAAAAATGAACTCTTAGAAATGTATAAGGCCATAGGAAACGGTAGCCCATTCGGCGATATAGGTGGTTTTTCCTATTATAATTATTGGTCATCTTCGCAGTCTACTGGTACTTGGTCCTGGCTAGTCAACCTCCAAGATGGTACGAGTATGAATTTCTCCAAGAGCTCTTTTGATAAAATTCACCCCATTAGGTCTTTCTAAAGACTAGGCATATCCTCCTCCTTTAACTCACCAACCTCTAAACCCCTTAAATAGGTCAGGCTTACATTAATAGATGAATGCCCCATAGCCTTCTGTAGTTTGGTTAAAGACCCTGTCCTCTTGAAGATGTCAATAGCTCCTGTATGGCGAAATGAGTAAAGAGTTTGTCCATCTTCTAATAGGGTGGAGACCTTCTTAAATCGACTCCAAAGGGTTTTAAAGTAGTCGTTATTTAATGGGGTAAGCTTTCCAGAGAAGATATTAATTTCACTATCACCTTGAATCAAAACATCTCTTACATATTTAGGAACTGGGACAATCCTATTCTTCCCTGACTTATTTCTATGACCTGATAGATTAATGTAAGACAAGTCCTCTGAGAAGTCTCTCCAACTTAACTCTCTAACCTCCCTATGAGGTCTTAAAAGACAGCCATAAGTAATAAGGCAGCTCAGGTATAGATTATGATTAAACTCTTTAATTTCCTCTAAAATTAATGGTACATCACTAAAGGGTTTATGGAGAGTTGCTTTTGCTTTTCTGGCCTTAATTCCCTCCATTGGGTTTTGACTCATTCCCTGCTTTATAGCTTCGTTAAAGAGTACAGTTAGATGCCTTCGATTAGTGTTATATGATGTTTCTTGGTATTTATTTAAGAAGGTTTCAATAGATAAAGTGGTTATTTTTTTTCCTTTGAAACTTTTAGTATAATTCCTAAATACACTTTTGAGTGATGACTTGTACTTGTGAGAATAGTTAGAGTTTAGTTTATTGGTTAGAGCATCTTTAAGGTATTCTAAATCTGATAGTTTACCACAAGCGATACTCCTCTTTTTGTATTCCCTTAGTACTCCACCCGAAACGATATATTCATAGACCTCAGAAGCTAACATTTTTCCTATTGAAACCCTTTTACCAATTGGGTAATCATTTGGATTAGTTTTCGAGTTAATCCTCTTTCCATTATACAATCTATAACGCTTGTTTGCGATATAAAAAGAAATGAAAATTAATTGATTTTTGTCGACGTGAACTTTTGGATAATTGATTTTCATAGGCAGCTTTCAGACAGTTGAATATTAAATGGTGGTCTGAAAGTGCCCCTCCTCCTTAGCTCAGTTGGTTAGAGCATCTGACTGTTAATCAGAGGGTCCTAGGTTCGAGCCCTAGAGGAGGAGCTCAGTTATAGCAAGGGTTCGCAAGCTTTATAAGCTTGCGAGCTTTTTTCATTTTAGACGATTTGCACGGAATTTGCACGGTCAAAGTTGGGTTTTAATGCTGTTTATTACCTTTTATTGGTTTCCAAGTTGTGTATTTCCTCTTAATATAGGCTTGCGTTTTGCAGAGTAGTATTTTCTTTTACCTACACCTTGTTCCGTTTTAGGATTAAGTCTCATACTTGTCCTTAAAACCGCCTTTATTATCAACTCAATTCTCTTTTAGTAAGTTCCCTTTTGGAGTTTTCGACTTATTTTGTCGAGCTGCAACTATATTATAAATATATTTAGGAATTAACACTATCCGCATTTATGCACTACATTAAGTATAGTTTAATGTTTACTCGCATAAATGCGAGTGATTAGATGCATTTAGTTGCTTATAGTTAACTGTATTCGCATACATGCGCTTAAATGGCATTTATTCCCATAAATGCGAGTAATATTTACCCTGTAGAATTGAGAGGCTCAAATAATAATAAGTTAGATGATGAGGACGATTTTAACATCAATGATTACACCATTACTGGAAATCAAAACTATTCTCCTTCTTTTGAGAAATTTAGTAGTTCTGGAAGGAATTCCTTCTCTTTAGGTTTTGGATTTAGTCAAATTCTGCATAAAAATATTCAGGGCTCTCTGGCCTTAGATTTTATAAGGCAACAAGGCTTACTCTCAACACCTTTTCAAAGAGTTTACTTTAGTGATGTGGAAGATTCGGTTATTGAAAACTTTCATTTAGCCGATGACGTGGAACGATTGCCTCATACGAGATTTAAAGTTGCGGCTGGGAGTCGTTTAAATTGGTATTTAAATGAAAGAATAACGCTAAGAACTTTTTACCGTTATTACTTTGATGATTGGGGTATTACATCGCATACAGCAAGTATAGAAATGCCTATAAAAGTATCAGATTACTTCACTTTATATCCATCGTATAGATTTTACAACCAAACTGCTTCAGACTATTTTAACCCTTATAATATGGCTCTGTCAACAGATGAGTACTATACTTCTGATTACGATGTTTCAGAATACGCTGCGAATCAATTTGGTTTTGGAGTTTCTTACACCGATATTTTTACAGATGCTAGAATCTGGAAATTTGCTCTAAAAAGTATAGACCTTAGGCTTAATAAGTACAATAGAAATACAACCTTTAGTTCGAGTCTTGTCACAGCTGGAGTTAAAATTGTAATCGATTAAGTTATTGATTATGAAAAAAGCCGTTTGATAGTCAAACGGCTTTTTTTTATGAAATGGTCTGAGTGCTTATTTACATTTCAGACTCATTTAATTC
>Ga0233426_10003507_pt1 | contig 12354 bp, 8 predicted proteins | sample SI_118_April2016_6_FD_179875 | JGI IMG/M metagenome (GOLD analysis project Ga0233426, IMG submission 179875) | Seawater microbial communities from Saanich Inlet, British Columbia, Canada - SI_118_April2016_10_MG | ecosystem: Environmental > Aquatic > Marine > Inlet | place: Canada: British... | reverse complement strand
AACGTAAAATACGAAATAAAATAAATCAAAATTCATTTGAAAGCTAAGAAGAATAACATGCAAAAATTTGACGTATTAATTGTTGGCGGCGGCATGGTGGGTTTAACCTTAGCATTAGCTATTCGTAAGCAGACTCAGCTAACGGTAGCCATTGTGGACATTGCTCCGCCTGCAGAATTAACAGAGCAACCAGATGTTCGGGTAAGTGCGTTAAATATAGCCAGTAAGCAAATCTTTGATAACCTTGATGTTTGGCCTTTGATTAAACAACAACGAATTCAACCTTATACCGATATGCATGTTTGGGACAAAGCGGGCTTTGGGAAGCTACATTTTTCTCATCACGATTTGCATCAAAATTCAGCGAGTGAACAATTAGGCTGGATCATTGAAAACAGTGTTATACGTTCAAGTCTTTGGCAAAAGGCTCAAGCGGATCACGGTATAACTTTTTATACAGAAAATACTTTAAGCAATATTAGTATCGGTGAAGGTGAAGCTTTTATTAGTTTTGAATCCAATAACAGTAACCCTATGCCAATAACTGCAAAATTAGTGGTAGGTGCTGACGGTGCGAACTCTTGGGTTAGACGTCAAATGGACATGCCATTAACATTTCGTGATTATGATCACCATGCCATAGTTGCCACGGTTAAATGTTCACAAGGACATCAAAATACCGCCTGGCAAGTATTTCTTGAAACGGGTCCGTTAGCGCTTCTTCCACTTGAAGATTGTAAGGGTAAGCAAGACCTTTGCTCAATTGTTTGGTCAACCTCTCCTGAAGACGCCGTTCGTTTGAATGGCTTGACGCCAGAAGAATTTTCGAAAGAATTAACTGCTGCGAGTGATGGGAAACTAGGAAACATTGAATTACAGAGTAAGCTTTTTACGCACCCGTTAACTATGCGTATGGCTCAAACCTTTGTGCAAGAACGGATCGCTCTAATCGGTGATGCTGCCCATACGATTCATCCATTAGCAGGGCAGGGGGTAAATTTAGGTTTACTTGATGCTGTATCGTTAGCGCAAATTATCAGTGATAAAATCTCTGGTCAAAATGCGACCAATGACACTTGGTTAACTGCACGTTTACTGAACGAGTATTCACGCTGGCGCAAAGCGGAAGCGGCAGAAATGATTACGGCAATGGAATCGATTAAACAAATTTTTACACCCCAGCAAGGTGCTGTTAAATTGGTGAGAGGTATTGGTTTATCATTAATTGACAACTTCAAACCAGTAAAGCAAACACTGATTAAACAAGCATTAGGACTGAAAGGTGATTTACCTAAACTTGCTCAATTCAAAGACAAGTTAATATAAATTGATATTTATCTCGATAATTATTGAGTAGGGCTTTGCTGTTACTGGACCTTTTATTATTCATTATCAGCCGACTTAATAACATTTCATCATAAAGGGGAATTATTCTTTAGTTTAATGCAGAATGAAGATCACATACCTCTGGTTTTCAATCCTTTCTATTTGATATTATTGACTTTTAAATTTAATCGCTATTCTTTAAATAAATATCTGTGCAAAACACAAAATAAAACACCAAGATTTGATTTGTTAAGGAAGTATATTCACTTATAATTTTTTAAATTGCCATTATCAAAAATTAAATTTGGAATAAAAAAAATATCTGGTTTTAAATTTGTATTTTTGGGTGTTTTATCTGTTTTTAGTTGAATCGATAACATTCCGCGGCTATAATCTCGCCAATTATTTTGTAAATAGACGGCCTTTGAGCTTAACTTATTGGCGAATTCATACAATTAAAGTGGAACACATGCGATGACTAATAAAACCGTATTACATGCTAAGCACATTGAAGCTGGCGCTAAACTAGTTGATTTTTACGGCTGGGAAATGCCAATTAACTACGGCTCACAAATAGAAGAGCATCATGCTGTTCGAACTGCTGCTGGTATGTTTGATGTTTCACACATGACTATTGTTGATATTAAAGGCAACGATGCTCAAGCATTTTTACGCCGCTTAGTGATTAATGATGTGGCCAAATTAGACGTTGCAGGTAAAGCATTATACACAGGTATGTGTAACCACGAAGGTGGTGTAATTGATGACTTAATCGTTTACTTTTTTACAACTACCGATTACCGCTTAGTGGTTAACTCAGCGACACGCGAAAAAGATTTAGCATGGATTGCAGAGCAATCAGCTGAATTTGACGTAACAGTTACAGAACGTCCAGAATTTGCCATGATCGCCGTTCAAGGCCCACAAGCCAAAGCGAAAGTAGCAACGTTATTAAACGCTGAACAATTAGCTGCTGTTGACGGCATGAAGCCATTCTTTTCAGCACAAGCTGGCGATTTATTTATCGCAACAACAGGCTACACCGGTGAAAACGGTTACGAAATTGCGTTACCTGCTGAACAAGCAGCTGACTTATGGCAACAACTGCTTGATGCTGGCGTTCAACCTTGTGGTCTTGGCGCTCGTGACACTTTACGTTTAGAAGCCGGTATGAACCTTTACGGCTTAGACATGGACGAAACAGTTTCTCCGTTAGCCGCTAACATGGCGTGGACAATTAGCTGGGAACCAGCAGGTCGTAACTTTATTGGTCGTGAAGTATTAGCTGCTCAAAGAGCTGCCGGCGACCAACCTAAACTTGTTGGTTTAGTCTTTGAAGAAAAGGGCGTATTACGTTCTGGGCTTAAAGTGATGACTCCATTTGGTGAAGGCATTATAACGTCAGGTACATTCTCTCCAACATTAGGACACAGTATTGCCATGGCACGTGTTCCGCGCAGTGTAAGCTTAGGCGATATAGTTGAAGTAGAAATGCGTAAAAAATTAGTAAACGTTAAAGTGATCAAAGCTGGCTTTGTTCGCAATGGAAAAAAAGTTTTTTAATCAATTTATAATGATAAAAATTGTTTTTTAAACTATGTAGAATTAGAAAATTGATCTAGGATAAACTGTATTTATACTAGATCAATATCGAAGAATAATTAAGCTATAGTATTTAATTGCCATCTATCATTAGCAATTAAAATAAGTTTCCAATAAATAATAATTAACCTTAGGAAAATAAAAAATGAGCAACATTCCTTCAGAACTAAAATATGCAACATCACACGAATGGGTACGTCAAGAAGGCAACGGCGTAGTTACTGTTGGTATTACTGAGCATGCACAAGAATTATTAGGTGACATGGTATTTGTTGAATTACCAGATGTTGATGATGAAATCAGCACAGGTGACGATGTTGCCGTAGCTGAATCTGTAAAAGCTGCTTCAGACATTTACGCACCGATTTCAGGTAAAGTTATTGAAGTAAATGAAGACTTAGAAGATTCTCCTGAATTAGTTAACTCTGATGCTTTTGGCGAAGGTTGGTTATTCAAGGTTCAGCTAGATGATGCTTGTGAATTAGATGCATTACTTGACGCTGAAGGTTATGCAAACTCTATCGACGAAGACTAATTACCGGTCGTATTCTACTTTTAGTCGGCATTGACTGCGTTATTAATTTTCATTACTTAGTACACTAAGCTCAGAAAATAAATAACTTGACGGCTTTGCCTAAAAGCAGAGTACTTACGGTAATCTGATTTAAGCCTCTAACTGAATGTTCGAGGCTTTCTTTTAGTTACCAAGTAACTAGAAACCCAGTTAACTAACTATTTATACATTTTAAGAGAAGCTGTTTTATGACTACTCAATCAAAATCACTTGCTTTTTTAGAGCAAACTCAAGACTTTATTCGTCGTCACATTGGCCCAAATGCAGAACAAACTCAAGCAATGTTGAACGACATTGGCGCAGAGTCTGTTGACGCACTTATCAACAAAATCGTACCAAGCGATATTCGTTTATCAGAGCTTCCTGCGATTGAAGAAAGTAAAACAGAAGTACAAGCATTGGCTGACCTAAAAGCAGTAGCAAGTTTGAACAAGGTAAATGATACGTATATTGGTTTAGGTTACTACGGTACATTAACGCCCAACGTTATTGCTCGTAACGTATTAGAAAATCCAGGATGGTACACGGCTTACACGCCTTACCAACCAGAAATTGCTCAAGGTCGTTTAGAGTCATTATTAAACTTCCAACAAATGTGTATCGACCTTACTGGCCTTGACCTAGCTTCAGCTTCATTATTAGATGAATCTACCGCTGCAGCAGAAGCAATGGCATTAGCTAAACGTGTTTCTAAAAACAAAAAATCAAACTTATTCTTTATCTCTGATGATGTTTACCCTCAAACAATTGACGTTGTTAAGCAGCGTGCACAAATGTTTGGTTTCGACATTATTGTTGCACCAGCTGACGAAGCTGCAGAGCATGATGTTTTTGGTGCGCTTATTCAATACCCTAGCGCTTCAGGTGAAGTAACCGATATCAGTGATTTAATTGCTAAAATTCATGATAGAAAAGGCATTGTTGCAGTAGCTGCCGACATCATGAGCTTAGTATTATTGAAGTCTCCTGGTGAACTTGGCGCAGACGCTGTTATTGGTTCAACACAACGTTTTGGTGTTCCAATGGGATATGGTGGTCCACACGCTGCATTTTTCACCACAAGTGACAAATACAAACGTTCATTACCGGGTCGTATTATCGGTGTTTCAAGAGATACACGCGGTAACAATGCACTTCGCATGGCAATGCAAACACGTGAACAACATATACGTCGTGAAAAAGCCAACTCAAACATTTGTACAGCGCAAGTATTATTAGCGAACATGGCGGCGTTTTACGCGGTTTATCATGGTCCTAAAGGCTTAAAAATCATTGCAAATCGTATTCATCGCTTCGCAGATATTTTATGTTTGGGTACAGCAACAAAAGGTTTAACGGCTGTTCATGCTAACTACTTCGATACACTAACTTTCAAGTTAGCTAACAAAGAAGAAATCGTTACACGCGCATTAGCGGCTGGCGTTAACTTCCGCACTGACGTGGACGGTGAAATCAGTATTTCAATTGATGAAACGACTACCCGTGAAAAAATCGCTGGTTTATTCGATATATTATTAGGCGAAGGACATGGTTTAGACGTAAGTGACCTTGACGACCAAATCGTTGCTTGTGGTCATTCTTCAATTCCAGCTTCATTAATTCGTGAATCTGAAATATTGACTCATCCAGTATTTAATTCATACCACAGCGAAACAGAAATGCTTCGTTATATCAAAAAACTTGAGAACAAAGATTTAGCATTGAACCACTCAATGATTTCACTTGGCTCTTGTACCATGAAGCTAAATGCAACTGCGCAGATGATCCCTGTATCATGGCCTGAGTTTGCTAACATGCACCCTTTTGCGCCAATGAATCAAGCGCAAGGTTACAAGGTAATGATTGACGAACTAGCCAAATGGTTAGTTGAGTTAACAGGCTACGACAAAATGTCTATGCAGCCTAATTCTGGTGCACAAGGTGAATACGCTGGCTTAATTTCAATTGTTAAATATCATGAAAGTCGTGGTGACTCCCATCGTAACATTTGTTTAATTCCATCTTCAGCTCACGGAACTAACCCGGCAACAGCGCAAATGGTTGGTTTTAAAGTTGTCGTAGTTGCTTGTGATAAAGAAGGAAACGTTGACATGGCCGACTTAACAGCTAAAGCTGAAGAGTTACGTGACAACCTTGCTTGTATCATGATCACTTACCCGTCTACGCACGGTGTATACGAAACAACGATAGCAGAAATTTGTAACATCGTTCATGACAATGGCGGCCAAGTTTATCTTGATGGCGCGAACATGAATGCACAAGTAGGTTTAACATCTCCAGGCCATATCGGCGCTGATGTTTCTCACCTTAACTTGCACAAAACATTTGCTATTCCACACGGTGGTGGTGGACCAGGCATGGGTCCTATCGGCGTTAAAGCACATTTAGCACCCTTCCTACCAGATCATGCGTTAATTAACGTAGACGAAGAAACAGCAGGTAATGGCGCAGTATCAGCAGCACCTTACGGTAGTGCTGGTATTCTATGTATCTCTTACCTTTACGTTGCTCTATTAGGTAAAAAAGGTGTTACGGATGCAAGTAAATATGCAATTACTAATGCTAACTACATGGCCACTAAACTAAGCCAGCATTACCCGCTTTTATACGCAGGAAAAAATGACCGAGTTGCGCATGAATGTATTATCGATTTACGTCCACTTAAAGCAACATCAGGTATTACTGAAGTTGATATAGCAAAGCGATTAATCGATTACGGTTTCCATGCACCAACGATGTCGTTTCCAGTAGCGGGCACGTTCATGATTGAACCAACGGAATCAGAGTCTAAAGTTGAGCTTGACCGTTTCATTGAAGCAATGACTTGTATTCGTGACGAAGTACGTAAAGTTGAATCAGGTGAGTGGGAAGTAAATAACAACCCATTACAAAATGCTCCACATACCTTAGCGGATATTACTGATACTTGGGATCGTGGTTATACGATTAAAGAAGCCGTATTCCCAGTACCAGCAGCGGCGGCAAATAAATTCTGGCCAACTGTAAACCGTATTGATGATGTATACGGAGACCGTAACTTGATCTGTTCATGTCCTCCAATTGAAAGTTATATAGACTAAATTTTTCAGATTAGTCATCTCCGAGGTTTTTATCGGAGGGAAAATATTTGATTGATAAAATAAAAAGGCGAACCAGAAATGGTTCGCCTTTTTTGTTAAATGTGAAAGTTAACTATCATCTTCACCTTTCAGATAATTTAATCGTAAGGTTTCAATAGTCTTTGTATTTAATTTAAGTAATAAACTATCTTTGGTTACCATGGCGTATTGAGTGAGATTAGCTGCCGTTCCCTATACGCTTAGGTATGAACCTAAAAATCAAAGAGCTAATAAAAATTTTAATTAGCTAAATAGACCGACAATTAGTTATTTTAACAAAATGATTAAAACCAATTTTTTTTAACCTTATAAAAAACATAAAGTTAAACAGTTGGTTTTATTTTTGCTTATAAGTAACTAGTATCAAATAAATGAAGTAAATAAGAGGTGTATTATGCGAGAAATTAATTCTACAGAAACAAAAAATTGGAAAAATACCAGCGTATGGATGCGAGGGCTCTTTATGATACTTTTTGGATTTATCGGTGGTTTCGCCCGCTTTATGGTTACCTTAATTGCCGTATTTCAATTTTTTTCGTTATTAATAACAGGTAAACCAAATGCTGGTTTAAAACTATTTGGTCAAAGTTTAAATAACTATATTTACCAAATTAATGATTTTTTAACGGTAAACTCAAATAAATATCCTTTCCCGTTAAGCGGCTGGCCTGATGATAAATCAGCTTATAAATACTCTTCAAGGGGTTTATAACAGGAATGATGTCATTGTCTATATAGAACAAAATAAATTCATCAAGTGCCTGATGGTGCATTTTTACGATTTTACAACAAAGGCTTTATAAGCTCATCCTTTCATATTAGACAACATTTAGTGGGACTTCACTATCCAGAGGTACTGGAAAGGGATAAAAGACCAACCATTGATAAGTCAGGCTATCAACGGTTGTCGATACTGAGAAAATTAACGCTCATTTTGTCGTTTAGTTGACATAACAAATTGAAAAATTCGATGTCTTCTTAGAAGCTATTTATGGAAGTTAGATAAGTACCTTTAATCGTACTCGATGCAATTCAGGACCCTTTTAATTTTTTGTTGGACAATTTTCGTTCAAAATACTTGCCCAGAGAGAGAACAAACGATACCTTGTACGCTATTGGTATTCTTAGGAAATAAATTGAAAGGAAATTAAGCAGGCTGTAATGGACTTATTGTTGCATTCAACATAGCCTTAAATTGCCATCTATATATGACTAAACCAACTTACACTGTTGAGCTGACAAATAACATCGTTGTGGCAAAAATTTCAGGAGACTGGAATATACAAGCTGACATCGGTTATTTAACCATACTTGATGAAACGATCTCTAGGGTGCGAAATGATAGATGGGCGTTATTTGCTGATCTTCGGGGTTGGCGAGTTTCTGAAGAAGTTCTGAACTTCAAACACAATCTGACTATCGAGTTAACGAGAAGCAATCAGCAAGCCGAATGCTGGCTAGTGGATAATATGGATCAAGGAAAACACATTCAGCAGCATATCGAGAACGCAGGCGTTCCTTTGTATAAATTTTTAAACAGACAAGCTGCCGAAAATTGGCTAACGCATAACGGTTTCTATCTTTAAATATATTTCAATTCGTTCAATCTGATATAATCAATAGGGCTGGAGTCATTATCTTCAGTAGCCACTGATTCTAATGTTTATTCTACCGTCTGCACCGACAAAAAAACGTGCTTATGAGGCGGCTTTTTAATAAATAAGATCTGTAATGTGGCATTAGTGACACTAAACTTAATAACCCGACTGACATTAGTTGTTAATTACGTTTGTAAAACTTAAAAAGGCGAATCAGAAATGATTCGTCTTTTTTGTTTTTATAAATACCGACCATCTAAAAAATTTTCTAAGCACATAAAAAAGGTTCACGTTTGAAAAATTAAAATTAAAATTAAAATTAACTTGAACAATTACTTACCCCCGTAAAAGGAAGGCCGTTATATGTTAATATTCTCACCGTAGTACTAACAATAACTGAGTGGATATGAAATTAATAAAAGATAACAGCATCAAATTAGCGATAATTGCGATTTTCGTTGCAAGCATTTGGTTGATTTTTTTTGCAAAGGTGACACCTCCGAACTTTGCTGAAGCACCTGCCGGGAAAGATAGGAAAATTATGTTCTTCAATTATTTTTTACCAATAGTTGCAGAGTTGAACATTGAAATTAAGCAAGATAGAAAACTTGTATTAACGCAATGTGAAGGAGAGTCTGTATCCCATAACAGCGCGCTTTTAGATTTGGGTAAAAAATACCGTATCAATGAAGGCGATCTGAAAAATCGGACTTTATGTGAGGTATTGACTCTTCGCGTTGATGAAATTCCCGCTTCTTTAGCTCTTGCTCAAGCGGCTAATGAGAGCGCATGGGGCACAGCTCGATTTGCTCAGCAAGGTAATAATTTTTTTGGTCAATGGTGTTTTAAGAAAGGGTGTGGAATAGTGCCTAAAGGAAGGGATAGCGGCAAAGGGCACGAAGTTGCTTCGTTTCGTTCCCCACAAGATTCTGTGCGCAGTTATATGATGAATTTGAATACCCATAATGCCTATGTTTTACTTCGTAATATCCGACAGTCTTTGCGACAGAAGGGGAATATAGTAACGGGTAATGAGTTGAGTCACGGTTTAAATAAATATTCGGAACGTGGAACGGCATATGGCGTGGAGTTGAGAAAAATGATTAATTTTAATCGATTGACTCAATACGACCAGAGTTTAAATTAAGGTTTATAACAGGTAAAAAATATAGTCAGTAATGACCGCGTTACTGAATAAGTTAACCATAGGCTGAACGACTAACTGGCTAAAGTCATCAGCCCACAGCTTGGTATTAGTGACGGTTAGCTTAGTCACTTTCTAGGGTGAACCCATGCGCACTTCTCCTTTCTGTACGTTCCTAATATTGCTACCCTTATCTAAAATCAACATTACTTGTACGGAAAGAGTTCAGAGGTATGCCTATTTAACCTCAATATCCTTATTATCTATTTAAATATCTCGAAGGTGTCTAATTAAGCACCTTTTTTTAATCGTTTTATTGATCAGGCTTGAAGTCAAATTTATTACCCCAACTTATGTTTTAGTGTCTTTTATCTTGGTAATTTTAATGTTTCTAGCTGTTAAATCGGGTGGTGTTTTACATCAACTTGTTGAAAGTAAACTTTTCCAGAATTTTTTAATCGCGGTGATCTTGTTTAATGCAGTCACTTTGGGGGTAGAAACTAGCGATTTTGGAAAAGCACATGCAGAGACCCTCGGTGTTATCGATTCCGTTATTCTCTATATTTTTACGATAGAGCTGTTGTTAAAACTTATCGTCTATCGCACGTCATTCTTCCGTTCAGGTTGGAATTGGTTTGATTTGATCATCGTCGCCATTTCTTGGGCCCCAAGCAGTGGGCCTCTATCTGTTCTTCGAGCATTTAGGATCCTTCGTGTCCTTAGGCTTTTTTCAATTGTGCCACAAATGCGTCGAGTTATTGGAGCGCTTGGTCATTCTTTACCGGGTATGGCATCAGTCGTTGGTGTTCTCAGTGTTATTTTTTACGTATCCGCGGTTTTGACTACAAAGTTATTCGGCACAAACCCTGATGCAAATATGCAGGAGTGGTTTGGCAGTATTGGTGCCTCGGCTTATACTCTTTTTCAAGTGATGACATTGGAAAGCTGGTCTATGGGCATAGTACGGCCGACCATGGAACTTTATCCTCAGTCTTGGTTTTTCTTTGTTCCTTTTATCATCATTACCAGCTTTGCCGTGCTCAATTTATTTATCGGTATTATTGTTGATGCCATGCAAGTTATGCATGAAGAAGAAAGTAAACCCAATAAAATTCAAGCGACTAAAGAAGATATTTTAAAGTTAGAAGCCAAAATTGATGCTCTGATTAATAAAATGAAAGAATGAAAATGAGCACATTCGCTTTTCGAGGATGACTATTTTGATGGTGTGTACTTAATTTGTTACATGATACCTTTGGTTATCCTTGAAAATTTAATGAAAAATTTCCCATAGTTACATAAGATACAGCCATAATAAAAAAGGGAACTATGATGAAAAAGAAATATTTAGCTGCTGTAATAGCCGCAAGTTTAACGTTATCTGCCTGCATGGCAACCTCGCCTGAATCTAATAACAACGGGGCAATGCAATCATCCTCAAGTAATGCGAACAAAGTCTTTAGTCAAAAATATCTGTTCAAAGAATTAGATAATGGATTACGTGTATTGGTGGTAAAAACAGACTATCCAGATCTTGTTTCAGTACAAATCCCTGTTTCTGTAGGTTCTCGTGATGAAGATGAAGTAGGAAAAACAGGCTTTGCCCACTTCTTTGAGCATATGATGTTTAAAGGCTCAGATAAATTTCCACAAGACGTTTATTCAGATTTATTTAAAAATGCGGGTGTTGATAATGGTGCTTATACGACCAACGATTACACTAATTATCACTTAGATTTCTCTAAAGATCATTTAGATAAAGTATTAGAAATTCAAGCAGATCACTTCAAAAACCTTAAATACACTGATGCACAGTTTAAAACTGAGGCATTAACGGTAAAAGGCGAATACTTAAAGAATAATGCGAGTCCAACCCGAAAGTTATTAGCCGCTGTACGAAAAGAAGCATTCGATACCCATACGTATAAACATACAACAATGGGATTCTTTGAAGATGTAGAAGCTATGCCTAACCAAATTGCTTACGGCGAACAGTTTTTCAAACAGTTTTATAAACCAGAATATGTTTCCCTCGTCATTGTTGGTGATGTTGAACCGGAAGCAACCATGGCAATGGTAGAGAAGCATTGGGGTAATTGGCAAAAAGGTGATTTTGTTAACACTATTGCACCAGAGCCAAAGCAAGAAGCAGCGAAATATGTTCATGAAAAATTTGATGGTTTACCGGGTCATTGGCTATTAGTGTCATATAAAGGGGCTGATTGGCAACCAAAGAAAAAAGATCGTGCTGCCTTAGATTTAATTTCTGAATTATATTTTTCAAATAACTCATCGTTATATCAAGAGCTAGTGGTTGATAAGCAGTTGGCGAGCCAAATGTTTAATTACAACCCTGAAACAAAAGACGCTGGCTTACGTCACGTATTTATTAAAGTCAATGATGAAAAAGACTTAGTGACGGTGCGAGATGCTGTTAACCGTACTTATGCTCAAGTACGCACCGAACTCGTTTCTTCAGAAAAACTCGATAACTTAAAGTCAAATTTGAAATACAGTTTTGTGAATAGTTTAGATTCTTCAGAATCTATTGCTTCAACACTTGCTAGTTATATGCACTTTGACCGCGATCCTGAGACGATTAATCACCTATATAACAGCTTTGATAATATTTCAGCTGAAGATATACAACTCATCGCCAACAAATACTTTATCGATGAAAATCGCACAACCGTGACATTATCTGCATTAGATAAAGTTGCTGGTTTTGATAAAGAAGTTGACTTAAATGGTGTGGTTGCAAAAATTGCAATGAAAATGGCTCAGCCTAGCGCTCCTCAGTTTTCTGTATTAGATAAGACTAATGACTCACCGTTGATTGATGTTAACTTTCTATTTTATACCGGTGCAGCAGCAGATCCAGTCGGTAAAAAAGGTGTGGCAGCATTGACCGCGCGTATGTTAACTCAAGGTGGTTCAGAAACACGTAGCTACCAAGATATCAAAAAAGGTTTATATCCTTTAGCGGGAAGA
>Ga0233426_10003505_pt1 | contig 12359 bp, 10 predicted proteins | sample SI_118_April2016_6_FD_179875 | JGI IMG/M metagenome (GOLD analysis project Ga0233426, IMG submission 179875) | Seawater microbial communities from Saanich Inlet, British Columbia, Canada - SI_118_April2016_10_MG | ecosystem: Environmental > Aquatic > Marine > Inlet | place: Canada: British... | reverse complement strand
GATGGCTTGCTCTATCAGCTTTTAGAAAATAAGTTGATGGTATGTGAGGAATGCATGAGCCGTATACGAGGTCCGTACGTACGGTTCTGTGAGAGGGATGAGGCATGAGCCTCACCCTACTCGATATCTGCATAAATTAGTGAATAGTTTGAATTTAATACAAATAGTGCTTGCTGGCGTCGATGTGCTACTCTGCTAATATAATTATTAATATAATTATATTGAGATAGATGCAAAGCAACCGAACTCAAGATTTGATAGACCAAATGAAACACGTTATTTGGGGCACTCAATTTACACTTTTCCTCATTTCTATTTCCCGTGCTTTCTATGATGATTACGTCACTGGGTTGATACTAGGCGCAATCATTATTTTTCTACAAGTTCTAAACATTATCCTTAAGTGGGGGGAAATTAAACTCGCGAGCAATCTGTTTTGTTTAGTGATATTTTTTGTCGCTTTCGGTTATATGTGGGTTTATGAAGGGGTTAGAGATGAAGTCGCGTTTGTTTTACCGTCTATTATTGCCTTTTCACTGATCACTGGCTCTCGCAAAACTACTATTTTAATCATTGCTGCATTGAGCATAGGCATACTCTCATTAGGATATTTAACCGATATAGGTTTTCGAGGCCAAACTCATTCAACAAACAGCTTACGTTCGTCAGTATTGATTTTGATTTTGATGGGGTTTGGTATTTATATCTATTGGACACTTTTTAATTATTTATTGAAAGCACTGAAAAAGGTTAAAAATACTCTCAATACCCAATCTGCAATTATAAATAATTTAGGTGATTCACTCCTTATTACTGATGCTGATGGGATAATTTTACAAATGTCACCCAATAGCCATGCTTTATTTGGTGTTAACCCAGGGAGTTTACTAGGGGAAAATATTAATTCGATCATTCCAGAAGTGAATTCTGCATATCAAATAGTCTCAAAAAATACCCAACAAGAAAGTGAACATCAGGTATTTAAAGCCAATAAAGAAGATGGTAGTCAAATTGACATAAAGTTAGTACTGACAAAAACTGAAATAGAATCGGATTTTACCTATATTGCATTAGTAAGTGATATTTCTGAAAGTCTTCATTTTCAAAATGAATTAAAACTGGCTAAGGAAGCTGCCGATAAACTGAATCAAGCCAAGAGTGATTTTCTCGCGAATATGAGTCATGAAATCAGAACGCCTATGAATGGAGTTATGGGCGCTTTACAAATATTGGCACGTGAAAATTTATCGGAAAATGCTAGAGAATTAGTGAGTACGGCTACCATATCCTCATCATCATTAATTACTATTATTAACGATATTTTAGACTTCTCTAAAATAGAAGCTGAAAAACTCACCTTAGAGAATGTTGCATTTAATCTTTCAAAAATTATTGAGTTACTTCTCAATGAGACCAAAGAACTCGCTCAGAATAAAAACAATAACATTGTCTTTTCAAAATCAGATAACTACACAGAAGGCTGGGAAGGAGATCCTGTTCGAGTAAAACAAATTATTCTTAATTTATTATCTAATAGCCTTAAATTTACAGAGAATGGTGAAGTAAATATTATTTTATCGATAGCTGAAAATGGGGATTTAATGTTAGTGGTTAAAGATACCGGTATTGGTATGTCACCTGATACCATTGAAAATATTTTTACTCGCTTTCAACAAGCAGATAATTCAACGACAAGAAAATTTGGTGGAACAGGTTTAGGTATTTCAATCACTCGTTCGCTTGTCAGTTTGATGCATGGAAAGATTGAAGTCGTTAGTGAAATTGGTAAAGGAACATCATTCATCGTTTCATTGCCTTTAACCTCTAATCAATCTAATACTGATATTATTAATGATATTGAAGAGGTGCCTATTCCTGACTTAAGTGGTTTTACGGTTTTGCTGGCTGAAGATAATCGAATTAATCAAAATATATTTATAAAAATGATGGCAGGAACCCATGCAAAAATACATGTCGTTGAAAATGGCCTTGAGGCAGTAAAAAAAGCATCAGAGTTGAAAATCGATATTGTTTTTATGGATATACAAATGCCTGAAATGGACGGCCGAGAAGCGTGTTGTATTATAAAAGAGGAACATCCGTTATTACCTATTATTGCTTTAACGGCTAACGTGATGGCAGATGATGTAAAACAATATGCCATTGACGGATTTGAAGGACATATTGGCAAGCCAATTAATTTAAATGAACTTTATCGTGCGATTAATTGGTTCGCGCTATAATTGTTTTGGTACAGTTGAATATGAGTTATATGGAGACACCATATATAGCTAATGTTCGCTAGTTTAGCTTTATCGCATCTAAGATCATTTCTTTTTCTAAGCTCAGTGATAGTATTTCTTCTGAGAAAAACATCGAAGTAATATTGGCGACTCGTTTCAATGAATTTATATTGTCTTTTGACCATTGAGTTATATCACCTTCTCTTTCGCAGCAAATAACGCCTGTTGGTTTGAATTGAAAATGAAAAATAAAATCAAGTAAAGAGAAAATATTTAGCGGTTTGAAGTACACCTCATTAAAACAAGCTGTTGCTGGGTTGTCACGCGCATCAGAGGCAGAAAGTACTTTATTTTTTAAGATATGATCGAAATATTCTGGAAAGTCGACTTTTTTTAGTGATTGGCCATTCGTCATTATTCCATTTGATTCTAAACACATTAAACAAAAGATTTCGTTGGCTTCTTGATTAAATAACCACAAACTAACACGGTTTGCGTTAGGAGCTATCTCTTTAATTTTTTGACAAATAGTTTGAAGCTTTTCATTCATTGTACTGTCAGGTGAACTAACACAAGCAGTTAACTCTTCATAATGTTCAAGCATTTTCAACCAAAAATATTCAGTTCGTTTTAAGTAATACTAGCTTGCTTATTGAATAAGGTAAATGTGGTAAAATTTCTTACCTGTGATTGAGGACGTATTCCATTATTATTGTTTTCATCATGCTTATAAAGCAATGTCCCATAATATGTTGATTTCTTGCACAATGGCTTTAACAATTGGATCATTTAAACGCTTTGTTAGCACAACGAATGATAAAGGCATGAAAAAATTAAGTTGTGGGATAATCTGAATCTCGCCAGTTAATTGTTCTCTTTTAGCGCACGATAGTTCTAAAAAGCTTAGTCCTAATCCATTTTTTACTAACTCAAGACGAGATTGGTCATGATCACTTTGTACTTTTGCATGAATGTTTATACCAAGCTTTTGTTTTAGGACCTTATCAAACGGACAATATTGCTCCATAGTTATCCAAGGTAACTTAGCTAAATCTTGTTGAGTTAGGATTTTTTCGATGTCAAAATCTTTCGGGGCTATGGTGGTGATATTCTCATTTTTAATTTCGATCGCAGTAAAACCTTCGGGTACTTCACCATAAATATATCCGCCATCCATTTGATTTTCTTGAATCTCTTGAATTATTTTACCCGTCGAGCTTAGACTTAACTCTAAGGAGATCCCTTGACAATTTTCTGAAAGATTGTCAATTAACGCAATACATTTTAAAGCCTGAATGCTTTGATTAAGTCCTAAGTTAAATTGACCTATAAGTTCATCTTGGTTATCTGCAGCAAGGTTCACCATATCTACCGCTGAATCTAACGTATTTTGTGCTTTGATTAATAATAATTGACCTTTCTCAGTTAATGTCATGCCTTTTGCAGAGCCAATAAATAATGCGGTTTCTAACTCTTGTTCTAAGGCTTTAATATGCGCACTAATTGCCTGAGGGGTACTACACAATCTTTTAGCTGCTTGTGTTAAGTTTTTTGTTTCGGCAACAACGACAAATGAACGTAAATGATAAAACTCCACTTGAATCCTTCAATGAACTATTACAAGAATAATGATGATGTATGAAATATAAGGCATTCAAAAGGTAACTTGAATTCATTTTTTCTTAACGAGATATTAAGAAATGATGAATGTTACTTATTTAGTAGAGCTTTTATAGTAAGAACAACTCAATCACACTACTGTTATATAGGAGATAAAAATGTCAAATGTTCTACTTTATCCATCATCACAGCCAGAAAAAGCATATACATATTTTAGTGAAAAGCTTGGTTGTGAAACCGATTGTTCAGATGTTTATGCTGATATAAAAGCGGGAAATCAACCTTTTATTTTATTAGATGTTAGATCTGCAGAAGCTTATGCAAAAAGCCATGCTATTCAAGCAATTAATTTTCCCCATAATGAAATGAATGTTGATTCACTTGCTAGCTTTGCAAAAAACACTCAGTTTGTTGTGTATTGCTGGGGCCCAGGCTGCAATGGCGCAACTAAAGCAGCGATGAAGCTAGCTGCTTTAGGTTTTGCTGTTAAAGAGATGATTGGTGGTATTCATTATTGGGAAGACTTTGAACGCTATCCTGTAAATCGTCGACAAGCAGAAGTACAGCTATAAGTTCAAATATACATCCAACAATGTAATTTTAGCGATCTATTATTCGCACTTTCATGGGGTTTATTGAACAGTTAGCACAAGTATTCTTGTCCCAACTCTGAGGGTTTTCCTATTTTTCATAGGATTAGTTGTATTCATGCATAGAGTTTATGACTTTCAATGCAGATTTAGCTAACTCTTTATTAGCTTTTGCTATGCTTAAATAATGTATAACTCATTATTTGGTGTTGGCTTTGTATAAAATATGGTGTATTTCTATTACTTTTTTTTGCACTGTATGTGTTGCATCTACTCCGTTTTCTCAGCAGGACTTTAGCGAAATCAGCCAGAAAATCCACTATCTCACTGGCGATTCACCCCTTAAAGCGATAGCTGAAATTGATAGAATAAATAAGGAAAAGGGAAACAGGCTAACACTGAGACAGCGTGTCAGATTGAAATATGCCAAAACATGGGCATTAGTATTGGTGGATCGACTTGAAGAGGCACTTCAAGAGCTTGCTGAATGTAAAGTATTAGACGATGAATTAGACGAATCATTATTGTTTTTTTATCACGGTTTAACCGCCACTATTTTCAATCGAACAGAAATGTATGAACTTGCCCTTGAAAATTATCTCGATGGTTATCGGATCTCCATTGAAAATGAACGAGATAACGACATCAGATTAACAGAGAATAATATAGGCACTGTTTATCTTGCGATAGGACATTTACAGCAAGCAGAACATTATTTTGATTTGTTTTATCAAGATGCAATTGAACGAAAAGACGAGCCAATGATCAGTCTTGCGTTGAGTAATTTAGGTAAAGTTGCCTTTGTCAGAGGAAATATTGAACTCGCCTACACTTACTTTCACGATGCTCTTAAAACACAAAAAGCCATGAACTTTAATTATTTTTCGTCTGAGTCTCATTATCACCTTGGTAAAATATATCGACAACGACGGCAAACAAATAAAGCACTAACCCATTTAAACACGGCAATAGATATCGCGAAAAATTCAGATAGTTTGTCTTTCAGTATTGCGCCAATGATAGAAAAAGCACGTCTTAACATGGAGCTAGAGCAATATGAACAAGCACTCAAAAATGTTGAAAAGTCTATTGGCATGGCGGTTAAATTTAACCGCCATCATTTGTTAGCAGAAGCCTATTTACTAAAAGAGTCAATTTATACAAAACTACAGCAGTTTGATTTAGCGTTAAAGGCAACCAAGCAATACGCTGATATAAAAGTAGCTCTTTCTGAGAGGCAATCTCAAGTCAGTGTTGCCTACTATCTTGCCAAGGTCGATGTAACCAGTAAAGAGTTAGATATTGTCAATTTAACGAAAGAAAATGCGATTCGAGAACTAAGCAATAAAGCTATAAAACTCCAATTTTTGTTGTTTGTTGTGGCCGCCGTTATTATTGCCGGATTATTGGTCTTTTTTCTCCACCGAATTAAGGTGAAAAACCAACTACAAGCACAAACACTCATCAAACTCAAATAAACTCAGAAGCAACTTGTCGAAGCAGAAAAGCTCTCTGCCTTGACAATTTTAGTGTCTGGTATGGCACATCAACTTAATACACCGCTAGGTATTGTGGTTACTTCAACCTCTGTACTGACTGAAGATTTACAAGACATAAAAAGTGCAATAGATGAGAAAAAATTAACGCAAAAAATGCTATCTCATTTTATTAAGGAAGCCGGAGATGCACTGGTGCTAGTAAGAAATAACAGCAGCAAAGCAGTGGATTTAGTACAAAAATTCAAGTTGATTGCGGCAACTTTAAAAGGAACACAACCAACAAAAATTGAGTTGCAGCAGTTTATTAACGACAATATTTATGTTGCACTGGGTAAGTATAATATTGAAGTGACTACCAGTGTTGATGGCGAGAGCGTTCACATTGAGGGCTATCCAGAATTATTGTCAAATGTTTTGGAGCAGTTGATTGATAATTCAATTCATCACGGCTTTACAGGCAATAATGACGACCAAATCCACATAACGATCCAAGTAAAAGACAGTTGGGTTACGTTGACTTACCAAGACAACGGAAAAGGCATAGAAAATGACCAATTGAGTCAAATATTCACGCCCTTTTACACCACCAGTTTTCAACACGGTAATTTAGGGATTGGTCTTAATATAGTCTATAACTCAATTGTCGTATTGATGGGAGGGAAGTTTCAGCTCAACCTGCCGAACAAGGGGTAAAGTTTGTAATGGAATTTAAGCAAGTAATAACAGGGACGGCGTAAGACATAGTTATTTGTCACGAAAAATCACAATATGAGAACCTGATCTGATTGCCTCAATGGCAATTATTCAAAAGCCAGATTAACCATAACAATGAGTTTTAGTTGTTAGTAGTATTTACATATTCCTTTTTGGAATAAAAAAGCCGTTTCTATTCTTTTTGCTTTTTATCAATACAGTCTATTATTCATTTATATATTGAAATGGGCGAGTTGACGAAATGTTGTCAGAACAGCAAAATTTAAATCAAACCATGTTAAATGCAGAGCAATTAAGCTCTCTTAAAGAAGTGATCGGTACCTATTCACCACTGCAGCTTGCATGGGCGAGTGGTTATTTAGCGGCTAAAAGTGAAGGAACTTCTGTTGCTGCTTTACCTACCGCAAGTGGATTGAAAGTATCTTCTACATTAACTATTTTATATGGTTCGCAAACAGGCAACGCTAAAGGTGTTGCAAAATCGTTAGCGGATCAAGCCACAGCTCAAGGTTTGACTGTTGAACTGAAAAGCATGGGTGAGTTTAAGCCTAAAAGCATTAAGAATGTGACTCACTTGTTAATTGTTGCCAGTACCAACGGTGAAGGTGAAGCACCTGATGATGCTATTGCATTGCATGAGTTTTTATCGTCTAAAAAAGCACCTAAGTTAGACCACCTGCAATACAGCGTTTTAGCACTAGGTGATACCAGTTATGAATATTTCTGTCAGACAGGTAAAGACTTTGACGAGTATTTGAATAAATTAGGGGCTAAAGCAATAACCCCTCGCGTAGATTGCGATGTTGATTACGAAGATGCCGCTGCAGCTTGGTCTGAAGAAATCATCTCGAAAGCCAAAGAATTAGTTGGTAATAATGAAGAAACATCAAATGTTGTTGCAATGCCAACTGCAGGTGCGGTAAGTCAATATACTAAACAGAACCCTTATTCAGCTGAATTAAGTTTAAGCCAAAAAATTACTGGTCGTGATTCTGCAAAAGACGTTCGTCATATTGAAATTGATTTATGTGATTCAGGCATTACTTATCAAGCAGGTGACGCGTTAGGTGTGTGGTTTGAAAACGATGTAAACCTTGTTGATGAACTTATTGCTACGCTAAGTTTGTCAGCGAATGACAATGTGAGTGTTTCTATTGAGCCATTTACTTTAAAAGAAGCATTAGTTTCGGCGTTAGAAGTCACACAAACATCAGTGAACTTTATAGCATTTTGGGCAGAACAGTCACAAGATAAAGCGTTGCTTGCTGTTGCTCAAGATAAAAATACCGCTCGTGAGTATGCTGCAAATCATCAAATTATTGATGTAGTTAAAGCTGCTCCAGCGTCAGTTGAAGCCCAAGCTTTTGTTGATTCATTACGTAAAATTACTCCTCGATTATATTCTATTGCCTCAAGCCAATCGGAAGTTGAAGAAGAAGTTCACTTAACGGTAGGTCTAGTTGAATACGATCAAGAAGGTCAAATTCGAGCTGGCGGCGCATCAAGCTTTTTAGGTAAACGCCTAGAAGAAGGTGGCAGTGTAAAAGTATTTATCGAACATAACGATAACTTCCGTTTGCCTAGCGATGGTAATACGCCAGTGATCATGATTGGTCCAGGAACTGGTATCGCGCCTTTTAGAGCTTTCATGCAAGAGCGTGAAGCAACTGAAGCAACAGGAGACAACTGGTTATTCTTTGGCGATCAAACGTTTACTCAAGATTTCTTATATCAAGTTGAGTGGCAAGGTTATTTAAAATCAGGTTTATTAACAAACATCGATTTAGCTTTTTCAAGAGATCAGGCGGAAAAAATATATGTTCAAAACCGTCTTCGAGAAAAAGCCGCAGAAGTCTTCGCATGGTTAGAGCGTGGAGCTCACTTATATGTTTGTGGAGATATGAGCCGTATGGCAAAAGATGTAGAGGTTGCCCTTGTTGATATTATCTCAGAACAAGGCAAGTTAACCGAAGAGCAAGCTCAACAATACTTAAAAGATTTACGTAGCACTAAACGCTATCAGAAGGATGTATATTAATGACTGATGTAACTAAAGAAAAAGCCCAAGAACAAGGCCCATTAGTTGTTGAAGGCAAACTTGCCGATAATGAACGTTTAAAAGCTGCGAGTAATTTTTTACGTGGTGGTATCGAAAAAGATTTATCAGATAACATGACGGGCGGTTTTAATGGCGATAATTTTCAATTAATTCGTTTTCATGGCATGTATCAACAAGATGATCGTGATATACGCGCTGAACGTACTAAGCAAAAACTAGAACCATTACACAATGTAATGTTACGTGCACGTATGCCTGGTGGGATTATCAAACCTGAACAGTGGTTAGCAATAGATAAATTTGCCCAAGAAAGCACATCTTATGGCAGTATCCGTTTAACTACTCGTCAAACGTTTCAGTTTCACGGCGTCTTAAAGCCTAACATTAAATTAATGCACCAAACACTTAACAGTATTGGTATTGATTCTATTGCAACTGCAGGCGATGTTAACCGAAATGTGCTTTGTACAACTAACCCTGTTGAGTCTGAACTACATCAAGAAGCCTATGAATGGGCGACAAAAATCAGTGAGCATTTATTACCTAAAACGCGTGCCTACGCTGAAATTTGGCTCGATGGTGAAAAGCTTGATGGCCCTGATGGTAAAGATACTGAAGAACCTATTTTAGGCAGTAACTACTTGCCTCGTAAATTTAAAACAACAGTTGTCATTCCTCCTAACAATGACGTTGATGTTCATGCCAATGACTTAAACTTCATTGCTATTGCAAAAAATGGAAAGCTTGTTGGTTTTAATGTCCTTGTTGGTGGTGGATTAGCGATGACACATGGTGATAAGTCTACTTATCCTCGCCGTGCTGATGACTTTGGTTTTGTTCCATTAGCGAATACATTAGATGTTGCAGCGGCTGTTGTTACAACTCAGCGAGATTGGGGCAATCGTGTTAATCGTAAGAATGCAAAAACTAAATATACATTAGATCGTGTTGGTTCAGATGTATTTAAAGCTGAAGTTGAAAAGCGTGCAGGTATTGTTTTTGAAGACAGCCAACCATATGAGTTTACTAGCCGTGGCGACAATATTGGTTGGGTGAAAGGTTTTGAAGGTAAATACCATTTAGCGCTGTTCATTGAAAATGGTCGTTTACTCGATTACCCAGGTAAACCATTAAAAACTGGAGTTGCTGAATTAGCGAAAGTGCATAAAGGTGACTTCCGTATGACTGCTAACCAAAACTTAATTGTTGCAGGTGTTGCCGAAGAAGATAAAGCACAAATTGAAAAAATAGCTCGAGCTCATGGTTTAATGGATGATGGTGTTTCTCAGCAGCGTAAAGATTCAATGGCATGTGTTGCTTTTCCGACTTGTCCTTTGGCAATGGCAGAAGCAGAACGTTACTTACCTAGCTTAGTTACTGATGTCGAATCTATATTAGCAAAATACAACATTGCTGATGAAAGCATTATTCTGCGCGTTACTGGCTGCCCTAATGGTTGTGGTCGAGCAATGTTGGCTGAAATTGGTTTAGTCGGTAAAGGTCCAGGCAAATATAATATGCATTTAGGAGGCAACCTAACAGGTACACGTGTACCTAAAATGTATAAAGAAAACCTTGGTGAGCAAGATATTCTTAATGAAATTGATGAACTTGTTGCTCGTTGGGTAAATGACCGAGAAGCAAATGAATCCTTTGGTGATTTTGTTATTCGAGTTGGAATTATTGCCGAAGTTAAAGTCAGTAAACGGGATTTCCATGCCTAAGCATATTGAGACTAGCACCAATATTGGTGCGCTAAAGTCACCGATTAGTAGTCGTTTTCCAGCATCTTTGCCAAAACCATGGCTGAATCAGTGGAATGAACTACTTGAGGAACAAACAGCGACAGAGCGTGTTGAATGGGCGATGGAAAATTTGCCTTCACAGTTTGTTTTATCATCTAGCTTTGGTATTCAGTCTGCAGTGATGTTGCACATGTTGACACAAGTGGACAGTAACATTCCTGTACTTTTAACTGATACAGGACATTTGTTTCCAGAAACGTACCAATTTATTGAACAATTGACTGACCGATTAAAGCTTAATCTACATGTCTATAGTGCGAAAGAAAGTGCAGCATGGCAGATGTCTAAATATGGCGAAGAATGGGCAAAGGATGAAAATTCATTAAAGTCATACAATCGTAGAAATAAAGTTGAGCCATTAGAGCGTGGTTTAAAGGATCTGCAAGCTGGAACATGGTTTTCTGGTGTCCGCCGACAACAATCTGATCATCGCGAAGGTTTACCGGTAGTGAGTATTTTACGTGGTCGATTTAAAGTACATCCAATTATTGATTGGAGTAATAGAGATGTTCATCAATACTTAACAAAACACGGTTTACCTTATCACCCGCTTTGGGATCAAGGTTATGTTTCAGTGGGTGATACTCATAGTACTCGACCGCTTACTTTAGGCATGGAAGAAAGTTACACACGTTTTTCTGGTATGGCGAGAGAATGTGGATTACATACTGACGGTGATGGTATCTAGCAAATCTATGACATAAAAAACCAGCATAATCGCTGGTTATTATGCTAAGTAATGTTCACTGTTTATTATTAGCGAGCTTTTCTGCATTAGCTCCACCTGCAATTGCTGCATTAATAGCAGCTTCTTCACCTAATCCTGCTTGAATAGCGCTGCTAACAATTTTACTCGCGTGTTTTTCATCACTGGAAAATATAGCCTGTGTGACTATCGCTTCACTTTCGTCTGGAAAAAGAGCAATAGTACTTTCTACTAATCCACTGACTTTTTCAGGTAATGCTTTAATAGCCCCTAATAGTATTGAAATTATTTTGTCAGGGAAAGAGTTTCCTGTATTGCTAACAACAGCATGTGACATTACAGGTTCAGTTAAAATCGCTACACGAACAATATTTTCAATATTTGCGGGACTATTTAAAGCAGCAACATTAACAATTTCTTGGGCGTAGGCTGGTTCGGCTTCAACAGCAATAGACACAATTTCACTTGGAGAGGCGACATTAGCATTAAGTACAATTTGAATAACTTCACAGGCTAATACAGGTTCAGCCTCCATGGCACCTATCATTATATCTTTATATTGAGATGGGTAAGTATTCAGTGCCACCTTTAGTACAACATCCACTTGTTCTGGATATATTGCTAAAATAGAACTAATGCTCTTTTTGAGTGATATTTGTTGATTAACTTGTTGGTTTAATAATTTAGTGATTAAACGTTCTTGTTTATATTGAGCAAAATCCTTTGCGAATACACCGGTACTTAGACCGCAAACTAACAACAAAACAAGTAATTTGTTCATTGTTTATATTTTCTCTACATCTAATATTAAGCATATAATGCTTATTTAATAGGTATTTATTATTTTAAGAAAAATAATATAAGTTAAAATGTAATGTATATCTCCTGATCATTTATACAGAAAATATAGACTCGGCTTAAAGTATTAGTACAAACTTTTGCCTTAAAGTTCAATTTTTAATCGAACAAACAAAAGAATGCAAAAAAGACTTGATCGTTTTTGAAAAGTCCCTAAAATGCGCTCCACTTCTTCAGGGAGACCTGAGAAGCGAGTTTTAAGTGGTTTGGTTATCAGTATTGAGAGCAAAACCTTGGACATAATGTTTAAAAACCTTCTTTCGAT
>Ga0233426_10003504_pt1 | contig 12359 bp, 14 predicted proteins | sample SI_118_April2016_6_FD_179875 | JGI IMG/M metagenome (GOLD analysis project Ga0233426, IMG submission 179875) | Seawater microbial communities from Saanich Inlet, British Columbia, Canada - SI_118_April2016_10_MG | ecosystem: Environmental > Aquatic > Marine > Inlet | place: Canada: British... | reverse complement strand
CACAAAACAATTCAACTAACTTATTCATGCCTGTTCCTTATCTTTCTTATTTTTTTTGGTCGAAAGATCGGATCGTGGAACAGGCACTTAGTTCAATTTTTATCCCGAGCTGAGGTTACTTATTACTCCAGAGATAATAGAAGGATGTGGAACCAGTAATCGCTGCTTGCTCACCTTTATATCAGGATATTTTAAATTATGGCTATGCAGCCACTCTATTTCACTAACGCATTTATCAAAATGTGGTTCATCAAGCAAAGTACGTTTAGCTAACTTTTCATCACATAGATCTTCAATTAACGCTTTTCGGTGAGTTAAATTAAGTAAAATAATCAATGCCGCCTTTTCAAGGCCTGTTATATCAATCAAAGGCGTATACGCACTAAAAGCTTTTCTTAACTGATTATTTTTTTCTTTTAGGTCATCTATCATTAAAAGTTCTTTAAGCGTTTTATAAATTACCATTTTGATAAATACATCCCTGAATAATGATCCCCAAAACTTTTTTTAAGCTCGACTACTTGTCTTAAGAAGAAAATACCTTCGTTAGTCGTTAGTTTTTGTTTTATTTTTAGTCTAAATGCCGCTTTTAATGTTCCACTTTCATATAGTCTGTACACCTGTTCATACGAGGTAGATAAAATAGCTGAAGCTTCAGCAATACTAATCAATAAGTCTGCAATATTAGGTTTTTGTGATTTAGGGTTTTCGCTCACTAAATCTAACAGATAACTCTCAACAGTAATCCAAACAAAGTGTCCTTCACCTTTATCAGTGGGCAATAAGTTTGAAGAAGAAATTAAATTACCAAAAATAGAAGTAAACGCTGTTTTATTAAATGTATCTATTAATCTAAGTTCAGCACTTTTTGTTATTTCATCAAGCTCTTGGTACAAATTTTGAGGCCATTTTTCAAAATAATTAATGATCGATTCATTATCAAAACACTCTAGATCAAAATACCTTTTTTGAAACCAAGCTATTGCGGCTAGTTTTTGAGACAAAGGTGTTTCATTTAGAATAGGATTGCTTAAATCAAGTTTTTTACCCCTCATTGATGCTGAGAGCAAGGCTTTGAATTTTGACGATTTAGTTGTTTTAGTGTTGGTTAATTCAAAACCACAAGAACAATGGGTAAGTAATTCATTCGCTATGTAGTTAATAGGTAAATCACATGAGGGACATTGCTCAATTAAATCAATATTGTGTTTATCGCATGCCTGATAATGCTTAAAGTGCCATAATTGTCTAATATAAGGTTCATCTCTCAAGCATTCAGGGCATATGGGAATACCGTATGAAGAAGCTCCACCATATCGAACAAAACTAAGAGGAAAATCAATGCCCCTCCAATATACAGTAGATTGTGAGTTTATTTTTTTATTTGACCTAAAGATCGCAAGTTTTTGTAATTGAAATTTTGGAAGGTTTAATAAAGATTCAAGTAATACAAAAGCTCTCATTCGGAAATGACTATCTTGCTTAGCGTGATAAATATTTAACAGCTTTAAATCTAAAGGAAAAGCGCCGTAAGCCTCAAAATCAAGCTCTCTTAACTCATCTTTAATAGCTCGACTTAGTTGTTGATAAGAATCAAAAAAGTTTTCATTTACAATTCGTATCAAATAGCTTTCTAATGCCTCATCGTCATAAGCTTTAGATTTTGGAGTAAAAAGAAACATCGTTTACCATAAAAATTATAATATCTTAATTTATAGCTTACTTATTAAAATTTACCCACTAATAGTTACACTACTGAATAGAGTTACGCCTTACGACTAAACAAAAATATTACTCACATAGCTTTAATATTTGATATCTCACCTAGGTATTCATAAAGCCTTCGATTAGCCTTAACTTTTAGGTCAACAGTTAAAATGGAGGATTAAGCATGACAGCTTGGAATAAAGGTAAACGTGTCGGTCAAAAGAAAGCATTTAAGCTCGAAGAAATTTGGCGTATTCGAATACGATTAGAGATCGAAAATAAACTCGAGCATTTAGCTTTATTTAATTTAGCAATTGATAGCAAGCTTAGATCTTGTGATTTAATAAGTTTAAAAGTACGAGACATATCATCAGCATCACTTGTTCAATCTCGTGCAATGATCGAGCAGCAGAAAACTCACAAAGAAGTTCAGTTTGAAATAACACCCAAGACCCAACAATGTTTGAGTCAATGGATATATCAGAAAAATTTAACTTCGTCTGATTATTTATTTTCTAGCCCAAGAAAATCAGGCCACCATATTTGCTACCACTACTATGCCAATATAGTTAAAAACTGGGTGTCTACGCTAGGCCTAGATATAACTCAATATGGAACACATTCACTCAGACGTACTAAGGCATCTTTAATTTATGCTAAGACAAAGAATTTAAGAGCTATTCAGTTGCTGCTTGGTCATTCAAAACTGCAAAGTACTATTGAATATCTTGGTGTTGAAATTGAGGATGCATTATCCATTTCGGAAGGTACGGAAACATAACACATTAAAAATCGTCATCTAGTGTTAAACTAAATTTGTTGTATTTAGATTAAATACTCTATGGCAGTTTCGCCCCCAAAGCGCCATAGAGAGGTAACAGTTTGCCTCACTTCAAAGTTGATACTAAAAATTACTTACTCAAAGTCTATTTTGTTTTCTTTGCACCAAAACTCAACAAACTCTCGCAACTTTTGGCCTCGATATTTATACCATTCATCGACCAACCCGAGCCTTTCTAGCACAGTTTTAAACCGTCGGAATGCACCTTTACCATGTATCGATTGGGCTAACATTTCTGACTGCTTAAGAATACCCACTCGAGCGATAAATTTCTCTATGATGCGGTACTCATTAAAATCGTATTTTTCAGGCAAAGACAAATAATCATTCTGATTTTCTAAATAATGTTTCGCACTAGCAACCGCTTCACAATACCATTCAGCAGAATCAGATAAATCTATATCGTTTTCTGCCGCTCGGAGCTCCTCATCAGTAAACATACAGACTTGTTTCGTCTTGGTATTTAAAAATGACTCGCTCATATCACTATCAAAATCTACGGCGTCAATAATATCGTTTATTTTTACTTTCATGCAGGTTACTCACCGATTCGCAATAAATTTTAACGCAAAACTAAGCAGAAAATACAATTTGGATAAAATGTAGAACGTAGTGAAAACAGCCAACTGTAATTTTTTCGTTTAAGCACCTTGTATGCCTTTTATTGCCAATTAAGTTGCAACTCTTTGTGTGCTGTTGCGCAGTCCTTTAAGTACAGATTGATCAGATTTTGATACGGTATGCCGTTTTTATCTGACAGTACTTTAAAATAATCAATAACGTCTTCGTCTAAACGAATAGTAATTTGCTTCTTAAGCTTTTTAGCATAAGGATTTGGGATAGATTTTGAAAAATCATATTGTTCACGCATAATGAAAACCCTCATATTGTTTGCGCTCACCTTTATCAGCTTTACGCGCAGAAATGATACGAATACTTTCATTTTCATCTCGATAGCAATGACACACTATAAGAGTTTTAAATTCAGAACTTTGTCCAAGTAAAATGAAACGTTCTTCGTGTATAGAACTATCAGGATCAGGAATTAAGCGACCATGATCATCATAAAACACGGTTTTAGCTTCATCAAAGGAAACACCATGCTTTATTCTGTTGGAGTCAGCTTTATTTTGATCCCATTCAAATTTATATGTATTCATAATTACATTGTAGTTATATCGTAAAGAATATGCAAGTTTGATGAAGAGGCTAACACCTAATAATGGACAAATAACAGTTGGTCAAAATAAGCGACACAGGTGAAAAACCAACTGTTATTTGTTCTGTTAATTAAATTATTACGTCTAAATCTGGCCGTTCAAGCTATTTTCAAAATGTATACTCTATATCGCTTTCGCCCCCAGTAGTTAGAAAAAATAAATTAGTGGCCAGAATTACTTTGCCACTATATTAATACCTATTACGCCACCGACCACAACAGCCGCGCCAAGAGTAATAACGAGTTTTCGCTTCCAGCCCATAGAGTTCCCCTTAAATATTATTTTAATTTTTATTGGTGATTATTTGACGTTGCCATTCGACATCTTTAGTGAAAAAACCTGCATCTACCTCTATCTCTAGAACATCACCGTTTGTCGTTAATACCGCAGGAAAATGTTTATCTCTTTCTGGCGCGAATATGGTTACATGCCAGCTATCATTCACTTTGCTAAATTCCTTTAATATGACAGTACCAATCTCCCCTTTTTCGGCATCAGTTTTAACTACCTTGCCAACAATAGGTTGTTTATGAGTATCAATTTCAACTAAAGTATTGTGCTTGCCCGTTGCCCAAACACCTGAAATTTCTTCTGCATTCAACGAGCTAACGAATAAAAATAATATTAGGGAAAGTATTGGTTTCATGTTGTTAATACCTCAATATTTTATTGTAAGTTTTCGATTGGTTTGATCCGAGCGAAGTCTTGTTTATTAATAAAGTCTAACAAATCATCAACCAATTCGTCAGAGCGACTAATGATGGTTTTTCAGTATACAACTCTATCTTTATCAGACATTTTCTCAAAATCTTTTCTATCGCTGATTTTTTGAAAAGGCAAAGACTGAATAAATTCATCCGAGGGGCAAATAACCACAGTGTTATCATAGTTTTTTGCAGAGAAACTGCGTTTTAAACCTTTATCAAACCAACCCGCTTTGATGGTTGAACTAAAGTGTGGATATAGCGTTAAACCAGGGTCATCTATTTTGATATCAAAATGATAGTCAATAATTCCACCATCGCGGTACATACCTTTTTCAGCACCTTTAATATCTTTAATTCCTGTCATCACCATAGGTATACTGCCTGAGGCTAACAGTGCATCTTTAAGGTTAGATGAGCTCAACGGCACCGGTTTTGTTTCGAAACCATCTGGATCAGCAATAGTTAAATCACTAGCGCTTTGCTGGAAAATATACCTTTGATACTGGCTCTTTATTAACGATCGTTTGACGGCGTTTAAAGTGACACTTTTTAGCAACCCCAACATCTGCAAATATTTGTTTTCTTTTGCGACTAAACCATGAGATTTAGCCACTATAAAGTGAGCTTTGAACACTTCATTATTTACGATTTGAGCTATACCTTCGTCATCATCACCTAAAATAGCTTTTAAAATTGGAACACTACTTTGTGTCACTGCTTCTGGGCTTGGTCTTCCTTCATAAGTAACCGACAAATAGGCATCAATAAAACGGTTTACTGCTTGCACAGGATTTTTTTGGCAAAAACAAGCGGCTCGGAATGAGCCAATACTTGAACCAATTACATTTAAAGGCGCTGTACGGCCAGCAAAAAAGTTACCAAATATATACTTATCAAGACCCGACAAGACAAACCATTTAGGACCACCACTGGCTCCTAAAAAAGAAGAGAACAGCTCAGGCTTAAAGCCCTCCTGCTCTATTGTCTTTAATGCATTGTTACCTGCATATATGTTTAACATTAAGCTCGTAATTCCTTTCTCAATATTTTACCAACATTAGACTTTGGTAACTCGTCCCTTAACTCAAATTCACGCGGTAATTTATATGAGGTTAAGTTTTCACGACAATGAGCAATAATGGCTTCTTCATTTAACTCACCGCTTTTAGTGGCTAAAAATAGTTTAACTTTTTCACCCGTTTTCTCACAAGGAACGCCAATAGCGGCAACTTCAATTACATCGTCAATCATGGCAACCACATCTTCAATTTCATTTGGAAAAACATTAAAGCCTGAAACTAAGATCATGTCTTTTTTGCGATCGACAATAAAAACATACCCGCGTTCATCAATACGGGCGACATCTCCAGTAGCTAACCAACCGTCTTTCAATATATCAGCGGTTGCTTCAGGACGATTATAATAACCTTCCATGACCTGCGGGCCTTTCACCCATAATTCACCAGGCTCGTTAGTTGGCACTTCGTTGCCTTGATCATCAACAACTTTCACTTCAGTATTACAAATAGGAAGTCCGATAGAGCCGGTAAATTCGGTTTGATTAAGTGGGCTAGATGTTGCACAAGGAGAACATTCGGTTAAGCCATACCCTTCGAGAATGGCGGTACCTGTTAGCTCTTGCCAGCGCTCAGCCACGGCTCTTTGAGTTGCCATACCGCCACTAAAACAAACCTTCCAGCTACTGAAATCAATATCTCTAAATGTTTGGTCGTTTAACAAACCACTAAATAAAGTGTTCACCCCTGCAAACATGGTTACTGGATATTTGCTTAACACTTTAGCAAACGTTGGAATGTCTCTAGGATTTGAGATAAGTAGGTTACAACCACCTATGGTCATAAAACTTAAGCAATTAACCGTTAACGCATAAATATGATATAGCGGTAATGCGGTCACCACAATCTCATTATTTTCTTCAACTTTATCACTCATCATGCCTTTAATTTGCAGCATATTGGCAACGATATTGGCATTAGTTAACATCGCGCCTTTCGCGACACCTGTCGTACCACCGGTATATTGTAAGAATGCTAAGTCACTCGACTCTATCGCTACCGGCTTAAATGAGAGCTTTTGGCCTTGCTTTAACACCTGATTAAACTTAACGGTATCGGATAAATTAAAATCCGGAACCATCTTTTTCACATGTTTAACCATGGTATTGACTAACGTACCTTTTAACAAACCAACACAATCACCAATTTGCGTTGTGATCACATGTTCTATTGGCGTCTCATCAACAACCTTTGCTAATACATGAGCAAAGTTTTCAATCACTAAGATGGCGGTCGCGCCTGAGTCATTCAGTTGATGCTTTAATTCTCTTGGGGTATATAAAGGATTAACATTAACAACGGTTAAGCCCGCTTTTAAAGCGCCAAACATAGCAATAGGATATTGCAAAGTATTTGGCAACATAATGGCAAACTTATCACCTTTTACGAGCCCCATTTCATGCTGTAGATAGGCGGCAAAGTCTTCTACTTTTGCCCTTAATTCACCATACGTTAACGTGGTATGCATGCTGATAAAGGCATTATTACTTGCATATTTTTCAGTGTACCTATCAAAAATATCAGCCACTGACTTGTATTTAGTTACATCAACTTCCGCTTCAACTCCAGGTGCGTAGTGTGCTAACCATGGCTTATCCATACTTGTTTCCCCAATTTTAATTCTGATTTTTATGCTTTAATTATTTGTAACGCTAACTGAGCTAGCGGTACTACAAAAGCTCCGGTTTGTTTGGCCTTAGCACTAGAAGCGTTGCCTTGCTGAGCTCGTTTTGCCACACCTTGAGCTATCGCAGCTAAACGGAAAAAGCTAAAAGCTAAATAAAACGTCCAGTTATCAATCTTATCAATGCCCATACGCTTACAATATATTGCTACGTATTCTTCTTCGGTTGGAATGCCAAGACTTGCTCTGTCTATTCCTGCTAAACCATCCATTACACCTGAACCTTGCCCCATTCGCATTTGCATACATTGGTAGGCTAAGTCTGCATAGGGGTGACCAACCGTTGACAGCTCCCAATCTAGCACCGCTAATATTTCATTGTTATCTTGGCTAAACATCATGTTGTCCAAACGAAAATCACCATGGACTAAGGAATAAGTGCCATCTTCTTGTGGAAGGTTGGCTTCCAGCCAAGTCATAAGTTGCTCCATCGCATCTAACTTATCTATCTCAGACGCACGATATTGCTTCGTCCAAGTACTAAATTGACGCTGGTAATAGCCCTCTTTACGGCCATAATCTGTTAAACCAATGGCATCAACATCAACAGAATGTAAGGCCACTAACGTTTTGTTCATTAAATCGTACATTTGGCTGCGTTGTTGATTGTCTTTTGCTTCATCTAAAGAAGCGTTCCAATAAATGTTGCCGTCTATAAACTCCATAACATAAAACATAGAGCCAATAACGTCGATGTCTTCACATAAATGAAATACTTTAGCGACGGGAACCTGAGAATCTTTTAATGCGTTAAGCACTTTAAATTCTCGGTCAACGGCGTGTGCGGACTTTAATAATTTACCAGGCGGCTGACGGCGTAATACATAAATGCCAGACTCAGCTGTTACTTTAAACGTTGGATTTGACTGGCCACCAGCAAATTTTTCTAAATTTATAGGGCCAATAAAACCAGGTACATTTGATTCTAGATACTCAGCTAGCTTGCCTAACTCTATGTCGTAGTTACTCATTTCCAATCCCCTTACTTAACCTGAAATCGTTTTGCATAATCTCTACCCAGTTGCATCATATGCACCTGATCTGGGCCATCTGCAAATCGTAAACTGCGTTGTCCTGCCCACGACTGCGCTAAGAAGGTATCTTGACTTAACCCAACTGCTCCATGACATTGCATTGCTCTGTCAATCACTTCAAGCGCCATACTAGGCGCCACAATCTTTATCATGGAAATCAGCTCTTTAGCGGCTTTATTGCCTTCTAAATCCATCTTTTGCGCAGCTTTTAAGGTTAATAATCTGGCTTGTTCAATTTGGCATACCGACTTAGCAATATCTTCACGTATTGATTGTTGTTTAATCATCTCACGGCCAAATACCACACGTTCATTTACGCGTTTACACATGGCATCTAAAGCTCGCTGAGCGATCCCAATTGAACGCATGCAATGATGAATACGACCTGGCCCTAAACGTCCCTGAGCAATTTCAAAACCTTTACCTTCACCTTGAATGATGTTTTCCACGGGAACTCTTACATTATCAAAGGTAATTTCTGAATGCCCTTCAGGTGCATCGTCATACCCCATCACTTTCATAGGTCGTACAATAGTAACGCCCGGTGTATTCATCGGTACTAAGACCATTGATTGTTGAATATAACGGTTGGCATTGTCTGGATCTGACTTACCCATGACGATCAAAATTTCACACTCCTTACGCTGTGCGCCGCTAATATAAAATTTTCGGCCATTGATGACATACTCATCACCATCACGCTCTATCAGTGTTTCAATGTTAGTCGCATCACTCGATGCCACATCTGGCTCTGTCATGGCAAAAGCAGAGCGAATTTCGGCATTAAGTAGTGGCTCTAACCATGTTTTCTTTTGTTCTTCATTAGCGTATTTTGCCAACACTTCCATATTACCGGTATCAGGTGCTGCACAATTAAACACCTCTGGAGCCCAATGCACATGTCCCATCACTTCTGCAAGAGGTGCATATTCTAAGTTAGTGAGCCCTGCACTGTACTTGCCATAAATGGGCGGTAAAAACAGGTTCCATAAGCCAGCATCACGCGCTTTCTGTTGAAGCTCTTTCATTAACGGCGGTGTATTCCAGCGGTCTGCTTCCACTTGTTCATGCATTTTTTCTTCATTTGGAAACACATGCTCTTCCATAAATGTGTTCAGTTTTTCGAGTAGCTCTTGTACTTTTTCACTGTATTCAAAATTCATTTTTTTCTCCTAATAAAACTTTTGTGGTATATATTTTCTCTGAGATATTTATACCAATACAAATATGTGATCATTCTAAACGGACTAAATATTCCAATAACATCGTTGCTTTCAATCCCAATGGCCAGCTATTACCAATCAAACGCCTTGTTCATGAAAATTTAACCTCATTGATTATTGCTCACTAACTTACTGGTATTGGTATTAACTGCGATTAAATTAATAGTTATTTTCGAGTAACAAGATCATTACCCGCTAGCTCTAAATGGCTGTAGTTATTAATCATATCTACACTTGTTTTATCTTTATTAAACATCAATTTAGTTACAGAGGTATTTACTAACTGCTGATTCAACTGCATTAATTGATGATCAGGTAATTGCCAATAATGAGCACAAATAGCTGAAATAACTCCACCTGATGTGAACACCAAAATATTTTTTGACTGTTTTTCTGGCGTTAATTGCTCTACCATTTCAACTTGTGCCTTAATGTCATCTATGGCTTTAACACAGCGTTTCTTAAAATTTAGAAAGGACTCTTTATAATCGTCAGCGTCACCATTCGCCCAACGCCGCAACGCTTGGCTAAACTCAGTAATAAACGCTTGATTTGGGTGCTCTTGCTGTTTAAGGAAGGCAGTAAAAGCGTATTGATTATGCCAATCAGGGTTGTAACACTTAAGTACATCTAAATGATCAAACTCATTTAGCCCCTCATGATTATTGACTGGCATAGTTTGACCAGCCCCTTGCCAAAAAGCGTCAGCCGTTTGATTGTGGCGTAACATGCCACCTGCATAACATACATCTGTTTTGCCATAATACTGCCAATGCTGCCCTAAAATACGGCCTTGTTGCGCTCCTAACTCCGATAATTGATCGTAGTTAGATTTGCCCCATGAAGCTTGTCCATGGCGGATAAGATAAACATTTGCCATGTTATTTAGCCCCAACTTTTTTGCTGAAGCCTTTATTGTAAATTTGAGACATTTTATTAAAGAACCAATTTGGTAATAAACGTTTCAATAAATACAAATTGCGTTCTCTCTTATGGGGTAACAAGAACAAGTCTTTGTTTTCTACTTGTTTAGCAATCATGGCGGCAATATCGTCAGCGGTTAATGGAGAACTTTCCATTAGCTTGTTCACAAAACCAATAGACTTATCACTTGATAACATGGAGTCGGTTAAATGGGTTTTGAAAAAAGCAGGACAAACAGCATGGGCAGAAACATTGTAAGGTGCTAATTCATAATAAAGTGTTTCAGTTAAGGCGATCACCCCCGCTTTACTACAATTATAAATCCCCATTTGCGGTGCATTGGTAATACCTGCCATAGAAGCAATATTAACCACAGCACCACTTTTTTGTTGTTTAAATAATGGGTTAAAAACTTTACAGCCTCGGATCACACCAAGTAAGTTTATTTCAAAAACTTGTTGCCATTGAGACATGGTTAACTCTTCTACTTCGCCAACCCGCCCTACAACTCCAGCGTTATTAACTAAGATGTCCAAGCCTTGCCATTGAGTTTCTACCTCACTTTTTACTTTCTCTAAATCGGTAAGCTTGGTGATATCACAATGAAAAGTGAGCACATCTGAAGTCAACTGCATTAACTCCTGCTTAGTTTGCTCTAATTTACTATCGTTGATATCACCAATTGCCACCTTAGCGCCTGATTTAGCATAAAACATGGCAATAGCTTTACCTAAACCACTCGCGCCACCAGTTATAAAAATTCGGCTCTTCTTCATATAGTGTCATCATTTATGTCAATAGCATTGACCCTATGCTAAAACTAAGTTATAAATTAAACAAATGAATTTTAGTTATTAACCACTATTCGAAATACGAATAGTGGTTAATACATTAATGCCCTAATTGTGCCACTAAGCAGCTAGAGAATTACCATGAAATTAGACTTAAATTTATTTATCGTCTTTGAAGCTATTTTCCGAGAAGGTAACGTGAGTCAGGCTGCCAGGGCATTGAGTTTATCTCAGCCAGCTATAAGCCACTCGCTGGCTAAACTGCGAGCGAATTTTGACGATCCTTTGTTTACTAGACAAGGTAGTAAGATGTTACCCACTCCTTTAGCGGAAAATATCATTGATAATGTGCGTTCATCCATATACCAGCTTCAACTAAGTGTATTACAGGCAAAGCAGTTTTCCCCAAACTCAAGCCACAAACACTTTTCTATCGCCATGCATACAGGCATTGATAATGTTGTTATGCATAAATTAGTATTAGCTTGCACTACAACCGCACCTCATATTCAACTTACCAGCGGTAGAATCAATCGCAATGAAATGGCCAGTAATTTAGCCTCTGGCACCTTTGACTTAGTCATTGATACCAACCTGGCGGTGGATAAAGACATACTCCATACACCTTTACGATCGGACAAAATGTTAGTTGTCGCCAATGACAAACACAGCAAAATTAGTGAAAGTTTAAGCTTGGATGATTATTTACAAGCAAAACATGTGGTGGTTTCAAGTCGAGCTTCGGGGATGAGTTATGAAGATTTTGAACTTAGCCGCATAGGCCTGCAAAGGCATGTTTCTTTTCGGTGCCAACAGTATTTCAGTGCTTTTCAAATCGTGTCGCAAACAGACTTATTACTTACACTACCACAAAGTATAGCGACTATTTATCAAGCTCACTTTCCGATTAAATTATTCGAATTACCTGCTGAGCTGCATGGTCTAGATTTGCAACTTTATTGGCATAAAAAATTAGACAAAGACCCAGCCAACCATTGGTTAAGAAACCAAGTCATACTGGCCCTTGCCAATAGCCAATAGCCAATAGCCAAAGTAGTTTATAAAGTTACCATAACTTTAACTTTTTCTTTAGCTAACCATGCCTTAAGTCGTTTGGCTATTTTGAGTATTATGGTGTTTTAATTTCGTTTA
>Ga0233426_10003495_pt1 | contig 12379 bp, 9 predicted proteins | sample SI_118_April2016_6_FD_179875 | JGI IMG/M metagenome (GOLD analysis project Ga0233426, IMG submission 179875) | Seawater microbial communities from Saanich Inlet, British Columbia, Canada - SI_118_April2016_10_MG | ecosystem: Environmental > Aquatic > Marine > Inlet | place: Canada: British... | reverse complement strand
GTTTTATTATATCGCTTAAATAATCATGATAATGAAATATGTAAACATATATTAACATTTTGTGATAATTATCTAACAACAATACCAGATGATTATCAATATGAATATAAAGGATACGAAAAAATAGTTGAAGATATTAATGCCCACAAAGATGTTATTAAAAAAATTATGGAAAAATTAGACGATGCAGATAGTAATATTTGTAGAGAGATTTATCAAGAATGTTTTCATTCTTATCTTTATCAATATTACTATTTAGGTAATTATAATATTTAAAAAAGAATTATTATTAATATAAAAATGTTATACAGTATCAATCAGGATAATTTATATGATGAAAAATATAAAAAAAAAGAAAAAGAAATTAAAAAAAAGACATATTTTTGTGGAAAGGTATGTTGTCTTTTTATTATGGGAGTATCAAGTTTAGCTACGGCATATCATCTTATACAATACCTTGATATTCCGGATGATTATTTTTTCCAGGTTTTACATGAACCACTCTAGATTTTTCTTTTTTTTCTTGACATACGGCGTATTTGTATAAACAATAAACACAACAAAACATGGTAAATAAGATTATAATTACACCAAAGATCGTTCTGAGAAGATTTTCTAAATCTTTAGACATTTTAAAGTTATTTTAAATTATTAATAAAAATTATGTCAAATTTTAAGAAAGATACTTAAAATTATTTTATATGTTTAAATATAAAATGAGTGACGAAACAAATACCCTTGACCTTACTGAAAATGTTCAAGAAGAACCAGAAGAAACTGTTCAGGAAAATGTAGAAGAAGAAGTTGATTCCGAAGAAGAGGTTGATTCCGAAGAAGAAGAAGAATCCCCTGATGAAGAGGAAGAGGAGGAACCAGTAGAGGAACAGCCAGTAGAGGAACAGCCAGTAGAGGAACAGCCAGTAGAAGAAGAACAAGCGGTGCAGTCCGTAGAGGAAGAACCCGAACATGTTCAGGAAGTTGTTCAAGAAGAAGTAAATGATGTTGAAGAAAATTCAACTGAAGTTACATCTCAAAATCAAAGTGATTTAGAAGAAAGAGTTAAAGTTTTAGAAGAAAGATTAAATAATTTTATTATTTTTTATAAAAATTATACAGGTTCAAACCTTTAAATATATTTTTATTATTATTTTTTTTTAATTGCTTAGTTCGAGTAAGCAAGACCACCCATACCTGACATAATACGAAGGACGTTGTAGTTAACAGCAAACATAACTGCTCTTGCTGCAATATTTGCACCTGTAACTAATTGAGCATTATCGATGCGAGAGAAATTACAAGTTCCAGAAGGTTGATGTTCTTCAGGTTTAAGAGCGAATGAATATACACAGATAGAATCATTAGATGCTCCAGTAGCTGCACTAGCTGAGGCCAAACCACCGTATCCAGTGTGATGTTGCAATACTTGTGTTCTTGAAAAATAAGTTCCTGCTCTTGCAGCAAATCTATCATGACCATTTAATTTAATTTGGCAAGTATTATTTACGGCAGTTAGAGGAGAAACTAAAGAGCAAGAATCCGCAGCCCCAGCTGCACCACCCAAAGATGTCCAGATAAGTTCTTTAACAGGGTGATTAAAATTAAGGTCATTAGTTATAGCAGCACTCAGAGCTTGTTCCTGAACCTGCTCAATTAAATATTCGTGAGAAACTTGAGCGAATCTACGGCGCTCATCAGTATCAAGATAAATGTAGTCAGCCCATAACTTGTTAACAGTATTAGCATCAAAAACAGAAGCTACATTATGTTCAAGAATAATCTTTACTTCGTGATATTGAAGGGCAATAAGTGGAAGAGCAAGACCAGGGTTACGGCAGAACCAAAACTGAAGGGGAAGAGTAAAGTTAGCTACTTGATTATCATTAGCAGCTAAACCACCGTGTCCCGCAGTATTTTGATAAAGAGTGCATCCAGTATTAGAAGCTGTAGCATTATTACTAAGCTGTCCAACTAATCCGGTAGGATTGGGTTGAGTTAATTCAGCCCAAGTCTCCATCCACGCACCAGAATGTTTATCAATTTTCTGACCACCAATTTCTAATTCTACACTTGTGATTCCAGCAACACTGTGATTGTCTGTATCAGTAGTAGTTCCTCCTAATTCTAAATATAATTTGTGAACTAAATCACCATTGCGGGAAATAGTGGCGGTGCAACGTCCGTTAGAGGTTGCTGAACCGTTCCAAGTCTGTTCAATAGATTCCATAGAGAAGTTAGTGTGTCTGCGATAGACAACCTTAAAGAAAGTAATTTGTGGGTTACCCGTAAGGTAGATATCCTGAGCTCCATAAGCGACAAGTTGCATTAATCCTCCTCCCATTGTTTTTTATACTTTATACTTAGAAAAAAATTTCAGGATTTTTAAACAAATAAATAATAAAATATTATTTATTTTTTTCTTAAAAAAAAATTATAAAAAGATAATTAATTATTTACTTTAAGGTCTTTAGTTATGATAAGTAAATATATTTCAACTTTAATTGGAGTAGGCAAGACCACCCATACCCGACATGATACGGAGGACATTGTAGTTGACGGCGTAGATGTTCTGTGAAGAGTTTGGCTGGGTACCCGTGAAATCTAACTTCGCGGTGTCGATTCTGGAGAAGTTACAGGTTCCAGATGGCTGGTGCTCTTCTGGCTTAAGACCAAACGAGTAGACATTGATCTTGTTGGTTAGCTGAGAGGTGCGGCAACCGGCCGCCGCTACCAATATGATTGAATTAATTGTCGCAGCTGTCGCGGCCGAGGCGTCGACTGCCGCTGAAGTACTGTTATTGTATATAATTTTATCAAATGTTGCGCCGATTGTGTTGGCGGCCGGCGTGTAGGTTCCTGCTTGAGCTCCACCGGTTGTTGTCAGAGTAAGGGAGGCGGCAGCCGTACCATCAGCAGCTACGGACGCTGCTAGACCAGCAGTAGACGTACATCTAGTAAGGGTTTGCTGTCTCACTACGTCTGATCCCGTATTAAAACTAGTGTTAATTAAGTATAAACTGTTCGCCACAAACGGCGTAACTAAATCCGTATCAAAGAAACCATATACAGTTGATGAAGCAGTGTCGGTGCTGGCACATATTGTGCCATCAGCGGTACTAACTGATATTTTCTGCGTGGCGCTGACGTCTAATGACGCCGCCTCCGATACAGGTGGTACAACTATTGTTGGGACAAGCAATTCAGTATATTCAGTATGGGCACGAGAAGCAGCAAATCCATCTGTAGGTAAATTCTGTGCTGGAATAGCCGTGTGGTAATCAAATGGCTGTCTGAGCTGGAAGTATTCAGATTCTTGAGCAGAGAAACGATCATGTCCATTTAACTTAAGCTGAGCAGTATCATAATCAGCAGCAGCTTGATTTGTCCAAATTAATTCCTTAACAGGATGGTTGAAGTTTAATTTTTCAGATGTAGATCCACCAGATGTTTGTTTCTGTAATTGTTCAATTAAATATTCGTGCGAAACCTGGGCGAAACGACGGCGCTCATCAGTATCAAGGTAAATGTAATCACACATAACCTTGCAATCAGCATTAGTCGCACCAGTTAAAGCATCTGTACCCCAGGTGAATTTAAGTTTGACTTCATGATACTGAAGAGCAATTAAGGGTAAAGCAAGACCAGGATTACGGCAAAACCAAAAGTTAAGTGGAACTTGAACCATGCCAGGGCCGGTTGATCCAGAAGATCCAATACAACCTTTCATAGATTTAAATCCAACAGCTTTAGATTCATCAGTTGTAAGTTCATTCCAAATTTGATTCCATTCTTTGTAATGTTTATCAATCTTCTGTCCACCAATCTCTAATTCAACTTCACTAAAAAGTTCATCGCCATTTTCAATACTAGAAGTAGAAGATGTAACATATACCTTGTGAACTAAATCACCATTGCGAGAAATAGTAACAGTTCCAGAACCTCCATTACTAGCAATCGAGGTACCATTAATAGTCTGCTCAATTGTTTCCATTGAGAAGTTAGTGTGTCTGCGGTAGACAACCTTAAAGAAAGTGATCTGTGGGTTACCCGTAAGGTAGATATCCTGAGCTCCGTAAGCGACAAGTTGCATTAATCCTCCTCCCATTGTTTTTTATAATCTATACTTAGAAAAAAATTTTAAAGTTTTTAAACAAATTATATCGCATATGCTAATCCACCCATACCCGACATAATTCGTAAGACATTATAATTAATAGCATAAATATTACTTATCGTACCAGAACTACTTAATAATAATTTTGCAGAATCTATTTTTGAAAAATTACATGTTCCACTCGGTTGATGATCCTCAGGATTTAGAGCAAATGAATATACAAAAATATCTCTATCTAATTGTGAACATCTTGATTGAGGTAGTTGTAATCTTCCTGTAATAAAAATAGTAATACAATCATCAGCAGTTGTTCCAACAATAAATGATGTACTAATAGAATCTTGATCATCTTCAATAATCATTCCTAAATCCCATCCATTTGTTCTTGAAGCAATAGAACTTACTTGGGCTGTTATTCTTCTAAATCTTGCGGCTGTCGCAATTTCACTTTTATCTCTGATTTCAATATCTAAAATATCTCCCACTTTTGGGAAATTACTTGATGATGTTGATGGTATAAAATTTGTTCCAATATATAAATTAAAAATAGTTTTTGTTCCTGAAGTAGCACTAACAGTATTGTGTAAGGTTGATGTTGCCGTCCCAGTTGCTGTACCAGCATCTCTATATGCGATCATAATTGGTTGAATTGAAATCGGATTTTCAGTTTCTTTAATATTATATCCTGGAATAGATGTATGATAAGTATATGGATGTTTTAATTGAAAATATTCTCTATCTTGATAAGCAAATCTATCATGTCCATTTAATTCTAATTTAATTTGTTGAGAAATAATTGTATTTGCTTCGGTTGTACTTGTTGGGACAGTCCAAATTAATTCTTTAATTGGATGATCAAAATTAATACGATAACTTTCTCTTGAACTTCCTTCTTCTTGAAGTTGTAATTGTTCAATTAAATATTCATGTGAAACTTGTGCAAATCTTCTCCTTTCATCTGTATCTAAATACACATAATCGGCCCATACTTCAACTTTAGGTGTAACTGCTGCGTTTCCATTACGACTAACCCCTCCTGTTGCGCTTCCATTACTCCAAGTACATTTTAATTTTACATCATGGTATTGGAGAGCAATTAATGGAATTGCTAATCCAATATTCCTACAAAACCAAAATTGTAAAGGATACATAATTGATTGTTGACCTGTTCCACCTGTTGTACCTCCTGTAACTAATTGATTTGAAAAAGCACCAGTCATATATTTTAAACCATCTACTTTGGAAGCCGGAGTTGTTAATTCAGTCCAGATTTGATTCCATTCTCTGTAATGTTTATCAATTCTTTGTCCTCCAATTTCTATTTCAATATCTTCAACTAAATAATCCCCATTAATACCTGATGTTGTATCTTGATCTGTTCTTACATATAATTGTGATAATAAATCACCATTCCTTGAAATAGTTACAGTTCCTGTTGTACTATATGTATCTGACAGTGTATCGGAACCACTAATTGTTTGTTGAATACATTCCATTGAAAAATTAGTATGACGACGATAAACGATTTTAAAAAATGTAATTTGAGGGTTTCCTGTTAAATAAATATCCTGCGAACCATACGCAACAAGTTGCATTAAACCTCCTCCCATATTTATAGTAATATATATTAAATTGTAATAAATAATATGTATAAATTTTACGAAAAACTATTTTATGAAAAACTTTTTAAAAAAAAAATTTATTTTTTAACAATAAAATGGATGGAAGAAATTAATCAAAACCCTCCCTTTAATATTAGAGATTTTATGGATTATGAAGAAATTATTCAATCATTAATTAACCATCCAACCGAATTATCTTTATTTGAAGTGACGTGTATTTTAATTAATAATAAAATGAATGAAAAAAAAACGATTAATAATAATTTACATATAATTAAATAAAGTTTCTAAATAATTCATCGGTAAGTTTTTCATCCTTTTCTAGATCAAGGACTTGTTTTACAGGATTCATGATTTGATTAGATACATATAGTTTATAATCAATTGGAATATTTTTTTCTTTCATATAATCTGGATGTTCAATACGATCACCTTGAAGTATATTTCTCTTTTTAAATTTTGGTTTCCCATTTTTATAATTTCCATTTGGGATTGGACTTTCATCAACTTCCATAAACATATAAGGAATACGATCATTTGGTTTCGGTTTATTACCAGGATTTCTCTCTGCCATTCTATCTGCGAGTACTTTGTGGGCAATACCACCTGGATTTTTATAGTAAGCACTTAATGATTTTGAAATAATGAACATTGAATTATCAATTTTACCATCTTTAATTTCTTTAAGAGTTTTATTTAACCATTCCATAGCTAGATCAACACTTTTTTGATTCATAATAATTTCAATTACATTTCCGAAAACATATTTTGTAATTGGGGCATTATCTCTTCTTTTCATTACAATGCCCATAGAAGTTCTTTCTTTAAGTTTATATGCTGATTCTTCATATTTATCACCTGTATATCTTTTTTTAGAAATTAGAATAAATGGATAAAATGTTTTTTCATATTCTAGATCTTGAGGGTTAAATAATTTATGTTTTGTGATCCATTTACCTGCTTTAATTCCACAATCAATACAATATTGAAGGGCTTCTTTTCCTTCTAATTTTTTACCAGTGGTTTTATCAATTCTAGAAAACTTAACAAATACAGAATCTGTATCACCGTAAACAACTTCTGGAGGGTGATAATTTTCAGCATCTGCCCATTCTTTTACACCTTCTTTAGCATCATAGATTCTTTGTCTTCCAATAGAAGTTGTACAAGCTGCAATTTTCTTAAAGCAGATAGAAGATGTTTTTGCTCCCATTTGTCCATAAACAGAATTAGCAGTAACTTTATATGCTAGTTGTAGACCATCTAGAACTTTCTTTTTATCTTCATCATCTGTTAGTTTAATTTTTTTTCTTGTATTTTTTCTTTCATCTAGAAGAGTTTGAAGGATTGTTGGAATAATACCATTTGCTTCTTTTGGTTTTGCGAAATAACATGTTGTAATTGTGTCTGCTTTTATTTTATGTAGTGTTTTCCCTTTCATTTCATAATTATAATCATCGTATGAAATTATATGGTGTGGAATCTTATTTATCCATTTATATTTTTCTGGATCTTTATCAATGTCTTCTTGAGTACAGATAAATGTTTCATGGGATAGATTCTTTTCAATAATTGAACTTGGATAAAGAGAAGCATAATCAAGAACTGAAACAGGATCTTCTAAATAAATACCAGGTTCTGGATCTAAAACAATTGCTCCTTCAAAACCATCATCTATTTTATTTTCACGATCACTAAAATTAATAAGTGTTGGTATCCTTGTATTTTGTTCATTACATACTTTTGTAACAAGTGATGTAATTTTAATCCCTTGTCCCCTTAAGAAAATATAAGAAAGAGGTACATTTGAAACATTCCCCATACCAATATTATTTGGAATGATATCAAGCAGTAATAGTAAATGAATACATAATTCACAATCCATAATACAATATTTGGCAATTTTTGCTCTACCACTACTTCCTCCATTTTTATGAAAATCAAAAATCTCTTGAGGTGATACATCATCCTTACACAGACACCATTCATAAAAGACTAAATCTTTTCTATATTTTTTGAGATAGATATTTTCTTCAATACCAATAATCTTTTGTTTTTTTCCTAGAAACTTTACTTGAAACTTCTTTCCATTTTTATATTTAACAAGACCAAATTTTGTATGAAGATTAATTGTAATATAATCATTTACTTTAAGATTTCCAAGGTTTTGAGTATAGATATAATTAATATTAAAATCTGTGCTTTTTATTCTTGTTTGGGTTCTAATTTTACCTTTCATAAAATGTGCCGAAACATTATCTAATTTATAAGAATCAAGAGCATGTCCTTTTTGTATTTCTTTTTGAATATCAAAGATTACTCTTCCATCCATGGAAATATAATTAAGAATATTATCTCCTAATCCGGATGAACTAAGTTCTTTTTTTACGACTTGACATCTTTTTCCCCAATAATTATTGTAATATTTTTGGGTTGGTTTACATTTAATATTTTCATCTAAAGATTTTATTTGATCTGTTGTGGGATTTCTCATTAATCTTCCAAGACGATAGAAATCATATTTTGGACAGTTATAGGCACAATTTGAATATGATTTATTTTTTTTACATTTATCTGTACATGGAAATAAGAAATCAATCCTTTTATTAATATAATCAAAATCAAAACCAAAGATATTATAACCTGTGATAAAATCAGGATTATGGTAAAGAATTAGATCTTTCCATTTAAGTAAAAGTTCTTTTTCATTTTTACATCTATAAACATTTACACCATCAATATCATCGCATATTTCTTCATCTGGTTTATCTTCATTACCAATTATAACTATAGATCTATCATAACATTCTTTTTCACCATATTTAAGAAAGACAGTTCCAATTTGTATGATTGGGTCACCTTTTACAATGATTTTTTTATTTTGTTTATTTTTAAGATTATTAAGAATATCAGTTAATTTATTAAGAAAACTTTCTCTTGATTTTGTATTTGCTTTTGAAATATCCATTAATTCAAAGAAGGTTTCATCAAATATTTGTATTGTTTCATCATAGCTTTTTTGAGAATAAGGACCATTATATGTAAATACATTTTGTACATCATTTGAACCATTTTTGAAGGCATCTTGAATACATTTTTCTAGGAATTTTTGTTTTATGAAAAGATCATCACAATTTTTACTTGTTCTAAAGTATGATTCATGAATATCAAGTGCTAATTTTTTGAAATCTTTCTTTGGATTTGGGAAATCACCGTGAGAACTGTCACATTCAATATCAAAAGATGCTGCAATAAAACTTGCAAGATCTTCTGATTCAATTGGTTGAATATATTTATTTGGGAGATTATTAATTTGAAGATCAACATTAAAATGTTTTTCATCATCTGTAACAATAAAATTATCATTTGGAACATTTACATCAACCCATCCACATGAAGAAATCTTTTTTTCATGAATAAATCTTAGCATTGGATGTATTTTTGCTTCATATAGATTTGCGAGACAATCACAATTATGTTCTTGTTGAAACCAATCTAATATTTTTGAATCGGCTTTATAAGTGATAAAATCATTTGTTTTTTTATCTTTTTTACCATTTGTGAGTATTTTATTAATCGCGAGTGTTTTATTAATTTTATAGAAATCTTGAATTGCACTTACACATTTTTTACAATCACCATAATTTTTGAAATATATTTTTGCAAAATTAAACTTTTTAATTTTTTCACAGAAAGGATCATAATTATATCCATAAAAATTAGAATATTTACTACATTCTAAAAGATATTCTTCATAATTATGATTCCATATTGATTTTGAACCTGATTTATATTCTTGAATAAAATTGTAGACAGTTTTAAGAAAAAGTCTAAAAGTAGATGTAGACCAATTATCGGGTATCCTTACATAAAAATATGGATTAAAACCTGTTATATTACACACTACATTTTGATTTTCTTTTGTTTTTCCGTAGAAAGTTATAACAAATGATTTATCCCACCATGTATTTGGATCATCTGGTAAATCATCAGAAGAGAAATCAATAATTTGAAAAGATATCTTTTTCATTTATAATAAATATTGTATTATAATTTCTAAATAATAATTTATCAAATTTATATATAGGATTATTTATATATATATATATGGAAGAGTTTCTATTGTTTTTTTTAAGTGTATTTGTTCTTTTTATATTGATAGGTAAGTTTTTTAAAAATAAAGAAATATTACACGTAAAATCAAATTTAGATGGTCGTGAATATATTGTAAGGAAATTACCAGATGCTGTTCAGGCGGCCGATAAATTAGCCGGATTAAATCAAAAAGTATTAACATTAATTGGTTCACTAAGTACTGGTGAAAAGGAAGGGATTGATGATTTAAAATCTAATTATGATCCCGATAGTTTATCAGAAACAGGAATTGATGCAAAATATACATCTTATTCTGTGAATAAAGGAGAAAAAATATCAATCTGTGTAAGAAATAAAGAAGATAATAGTTTTATAGATGATAATACAATCTTATTTGTTTTTATACATGAATTAGCCCATGTTATGACTTCTGAAATAGGTCATACACCATTATTTTGGGAAAACATGGCATTTTTATTAAAAAAGGCGAATAGTTTAAATATTTATACACCAATTAACTATAAAGAAACACCTCAAAGATATTGTGGTATGGATATAAATTCAACGCCTTACGAATTTTAAAAAATATATTTTTATTAGTTATAATAAATGAGTAATACTTCATGTAATGTTGTTTTTAAAAAACCTTTTGTTAAATGTATATCAATTAAAGATGATATATGTTATTTATTTGTTGGAGATAATAATAATATTAAAATCGCTCTAAATGATATTGAAGAAAATTATCGTTCAAACAAAAATCCATTTGATAATGTTGAAGAACAATTAATTTATAAAGTTTATTCTTATTTAACCGGAAATAATGAAGATAATATTTCAGATGATATTAAAATACAAAAAGATTATATCAAAAAAGAATTATATCTTGATGAATATTCAACTAAAAAAGATAAATTAAAGATTATTTCAAATGATTCAATTTTATTTGATGATACAAACCAAGATGTAGTTAATAAAATTTCATTATATTGTTATGATGATGATTCAACAATTGAAAAACATATTTATGCTTGGTTTAAGGATATTAATAATGAAATAAAACCATTAACTTATTTATATAAGAATAACACAATTAAATATCAAGATATTTTTGATGATAAATATTTAGATTTAATTGATACTTCTTTTATAAATCAAAATGGCGAAAAAATGAATCAACAATTTGACGATAATTCCTTAATTTTGTATGAGAATAATTTATATCAAGAAAATGTTATTTATTTTTTGTCATTAGATGATTATTTATCAAAAGTCAATAAAAAAGATGAATTAAATGACATTATAGAATCAAATGTATCTGAGATTTCATTTGATATGAAACTATTTATTTATGGGATTGTTTTAAAGTATTGGCCTAAGTGTACTGAATCGGAGGTAATTAATTATTATCGTACAAAATATCAAAAAGACAAAGAAAAAATTAAATCTAAAATAGACAATTTTTCAGATCAGATATCAAAGATTGAAAATCCATTTTTTAGTGAAAAATTAAATAAAGCGATTCAATGTAAATATGAATTATTAATATTAAAATTGGATAGTTTAAGTCAAGAATCAAATACGATTCATCTTACAAAGATATTTAATGAATATAATTTAAATGAAAAGGTTCCATTTATGAAAGTAATGTTAAATACTCATAGTGATACATATTTCAAAATATATGATAAATGTTTATCATATGAAGGAGAAAATAAAACATCCGAAAGATATTTATCAAAACATCTTTGTAATGAGTGGTCAGAAGGATATAATGTTCAGACAGATTATGGATATCGTTATTTACATAGTGATAATATTCTTATGTTTAAGATATTTACTGATGATAGACTTTTTTATTCAACATTGATTATACATCATAATGGTGATATAGAGTGTATTATTGAAAAAAATATACATAGTATTGATACTCGTGTTTATTTAACGACTGATCGTATTTATGAATTATTAAATAATTGTAATCATTTAATTGATGATATTAATCAAAATAGGTATTGGACATTTACAGAAATTAAGAATAAATTTTCAGATGATATTTTTAGTAAAGAAAGCGATACAAGTATTGATTTTATGAATAGTGTAATTACATTTAACAAGAATGATTTTGAATTAGAAAAACAATATTTCCCAAATTGGAATGGATTTTTGAATAATTTTATTATTAATTTTCCCGCATTTTTTAGGATCCGTTCAAAAGAAGAAGTTGAGTTAGATGTAAATCGTATTTTTGCGAGATATAAACGAGTTAATAATTTTTCAAATATATCTACAATTCATTCTGCGATATCAATGTATAGTATTTTATACAATGATAAAGAAGCAGTTATTTATAATGTTGCGAAAGATTATAATCAAGATCAAGATTTTATTCGTTTAGAATATGAGTCATGGGTCAGTTTAATTGCTTTAAAAGAAAACTTTGGAGAAAATGACAATAAAAAACGACCAATCAATGAAACAGGTTCTGAGATAATTATTTATCAAGATGAAATGAACAATTTAAAAATTAATATAAATAGTATACGGTCAT
>Ga0233426_10003490_pt1 | contig 12384 bp, 9 predicted proteins | sample SI_118_April2016_6_FD_179875 | JGI IMG/M metagenome (GOLD analysis project Ga0233426, IMG submission 179875) | Seawater microbial communities from Saanich Inlet, British Columbia, Canada - SI_118_April2016_10_MG | ecosystem: Environmental > Aquatic > Marine > Inlet | place: Canada: British... | reverse complement strand
ATTTTACAGTTGATGTTATGTTCTCCTTCAGTTAGGCGGATGTTTTTTACTTTAGTACCTGATTTTACTGGTTTAGGAGCACCTTTTACGGGAAGGTTTTTGATAACAATAACGCTATCACCAGTTTGTAAACGAGTTCCATTGCTGTCCAATACCACTATTCCTCCTTCCATTTCTACTTTTTTAGGGCTCCATTCATGAGAACATTCAGGGCATGTGTAGGAATCATCACCTGTAGAATATCCATAAGGAGATTCACATATTGGGCAAGCTTTCATTTCTTCTGACATAGTTTTTATATTTTCGAATTCGTAATTTTCATAATCTCATCTTCCAAAGCACAAGCATCATTAACTAATTGTTGTCCTCTATCTAAAATATCAGCTACAAAGTCTTTGTCCTCACAATCGCCACAGTTAATTTTAACATTCAGGAAAGCACCAATTACAGCAGTTCTAGCACACAATGCACCAACCCCAGCATCTGTTACCGAATTAGGATTTCCAAATTCAGCCATGGCCTTCATTACCTCCATTGAGTTGCAAGCTGTTTCCATAACCTTGAAAGGAGTGAGGATAGCATATTGGGTTGCTGTTTGTATTGCTTCTTGTCTTTTTACTTTATTCGCTTCAGTATCTTTTGGTAAACGGAAAGCATCCATAATTTTATTGAATGCATTAGTATCCTCATCTACTAAATCCAATAAAGTTCTTTGGTAAGCCATTCCTTTTTCTGCCCAAGTAGAGAATTCTTCCCATCTGTCATCCCAACCTCTTTTGTGAGCTGATAGGTTTGCAACCATAGTTCCTAAAGAAACACCCATTACGCCACAATAAGCTGAGATAGAACCACCACCAGGGGCAGGGCTTTCACTTGCTGTTTCATCTGCAAAATCAGTAAGCGTCATGTTTACTAGAGGTTTTTTAGCATCAGCTTCTAGCATATACTCAATTATTCTTTCTTGAGGATCAAAAGGAGCTAGTTCATCCAATCCTAAGGTTTTAATTGCAATCTTTATAATTTCACTTTCGTGTATCCCTGTTGATCGTTCTTGTTTTTTAAGGAAATGTTTCCCTGCATCAATCAATACTTTTTTAGGAACTAAACCTACTAATTCAGATCCAGTAACACGCATTCCTCTTGCTATAGAGCGTTCACAAGTTTTATCAAATACTTCATGTAAAGGGGAGATGTTGATATTTGTAAGGTTGTAAGAAATTTGTGCTACACCATATTCTTCAATAAACCATCCAATTCCTTTTACAGCTTTAAAAAGCCCTGGAGTTTTTAAAGGGTTTCCATCTGCATCTTTTATTATTTTTCCAGAGAGTGTTCCACCTTCTCTTTTTATTCTTCCTGCTTCACGAATATCAAAGGCTACAGCATTTGCTCTTCTGGTTGATGTAGTATTTAGGTTGATGTTGTAAGCCACTAAAAAGTCACGAGCAGAGATTGCTGTTGCTCCTGATTTTTCAACTGTTTTGTTAAATTCAGCAGGTCCAAAATCTGGTTTCCAATCTGCATCTACTAATTTTTTTGATAAACCTTCATATTCCCCTTGACGGCAATTTGCCAGGTTTACTCTTTTTTCTTCTTTTGCTGCTGCTTCATAATGGTAAACAGGAATTCCTAATTCTGCACCAACTCTTTCTCCTAGTTTGTGTGCCCATTTAGCAGTTTCTTCCATGCTAATATTTGCAATTGGCACTAAAGGACAAACATCAGTAGCTCCCATTCGGGGGTGTTCTCCTGAGTGCTTACTCATATCAATCAATTCTTGTGCTTTTTGTATTAATAAAAATGCAGCATCAATTACAGGTTGTGGTTCACCAACAAAGGTAATTACAGTACGATTGGTTGCTTTTCCTGGATCTACATTTAGGAGCTTTACGCCATCAATTTCTTCAACTATTTGTGAAATTATTCTTATTTTATCTTCATCTCTACCTTCCGATATATTTGGTACACATTCTATAATTTGTTTGCTCATTTTTCTGTAAATTTATTTGGTACAAACTTAATTAATAAATTGCTAATAACTAGAAACCAAAAACCAAAAACTATCTTACTTTTGCCAATATGGATAAACAAACAAAATCAGCTGTGGAAAGTGGAGAAATGCTGCCTTTAATGGAGGCATTTTATACTGTGCAAGGGGAAGGGTATTACTCAGGTACAGCTGCTTATTTTTTACGCATTGGTGGTTGTGATGTAGGTTGCCATTGGTGTGATGTTAAGGAAAGCTGGAATGCTGACTTGCATCCGCCAACATCAATTGCCGATATCCTAAAAGGTATTGCTGAATATCCTGTGGATACGGTTGTAATTACAGGAGGGGAGCCGTTAATGTGGAACTTGGATAAATTAACTGCTGCACTTAAAAAAGAGGGATTAAAAGTGCATTTGGAAACTTCAGGGGCATATTCTTATAGTGGGGATTTTGATTGGATATGTTTGTCACCTAAAAAAATGCAAGCTCCTTTAGATGCAATAAAACCAATTACATCTGAGTTAAAAGTTATTGTGAGTAACAAGCATGATTTTATTTGGGCTGAAGAGCAAAGAAAGGGTTTAACTCCTGATTGTAAATTGTACTTACAAGCAGAATGGAGTAAACGAGAAAAAATTATTCCAATGATTATTGATTTTATAAAAGAGAATAAAGATTGGACTATTTCTTTACAGAGTCATAAATACATGAATATCCCTTAATGAGAACACTAGTTCTTATATTATTTATTTTTCCTGCAATTTCCTTTGCACAAAAAAAAGATTATAAAAATTATGACAAAGCAGTTGTCTATTTTCATGAAGGAAAAGTAGAAAAATCTAAGAAGCTTACTGAAAAGATATTGTCCAAAAATTCTGAATGGATTAAGCCAAATTTATTAATGGCTAGCATTTATGCTGACCTTGGGGATATTGAAGAATCTGCTCGTTATATGCTATATGTGTATGATGAAAATACTCCTGCTGATGTTTTAGGGATAGAGCAAATTGCAAAGCTATATTATAGCAATGGCTATTATGAAAATGCTTTATATTACTTTAATGCTGCTCAAAGTTTGAATGCTGATGTTTTAGGTAAAAAAACAACCTTGTTTATGCAGAATTGTATTTATGCAATTGAGAAAATTAACTTTCCTGTTGATTTTAATCCTGAAAATTTAGGAGAAAACATTAATACAGCAGCTGAGGAGTACCTTCCAGCAATATCAGTAAATGGTAAGGTTTTAATGATTACTCGTAGGGTAGAAAGCAAAAACTCTATTATAGAACTTGATAATGGAAAAGTAATTACACAAGAGGATTTTTATATTGCTGAGAAAGATAATGAAGGAAAATGGACTAAAGCAGTTTCTATGGCAATAAATACTCCATTAAATGAAGGAGCAATAACTATTTCTTCTGATGGTGGAGCCTTAGTTTATACTGCTTGTAATAGAGATAATGGTTTTGGTAGTTGTGATTTATATATAAGTGTTAAAAGAAATGGAGCATATAGTGCAGGAGTAAATATTGGAAGTGTTATAAACTCAAAAAAATGGGAGTCACAAGCTTGTTTTTCTCCTGATGGTAAGTATTTGTATTTTGTAAGCAATCGTCCAGGTGGTTATGGAGGTAAAGATATTTGGCGTTCCGAAATTACTCAAAAAGGATTTTTACCTGCTGAAAATTTAGGAGATACAATTAATACTAAGTACAATGAAATGTCTCCTTTTATTCATCCTGATAACCTTACTTTCTATTTTGCATCTGATGGGCAAACAGGTTTTGGGGATTATGATTTATTTGTAAGTAGAAGAACTAGTACTGATAAAAAATGGGGATTGCCAAATAATATGGGCTACCCTATAAACACCTACAATACTGAAAATTCCTTGATTGTTGCGGCTAACGGAAAAACGGCTTATTATGCTTCTGATGTAAGTGGCTTTGGTAAAGAGGATATCTTTCAGTTTGATTTGCCTGAAAACTTACAAGCTGAACCCTTAGCAGATTTAGAAATGGATATCATTACCCAGAAAGCGGGAGAGGAGGTAGTACTGAAAAATGTAAGCTTTGCAAGTAATTCCTTTGCCTTGGAGCAAAGTTCTTTTGCAGAATTGGACAAATTGATTGTTTACCTTAAAAAGAACCCAAATTTACAAATTGAAATACAAGGACATACGGATGATATAGGGAGTGAAATAGATAATCAAATCCTATCGAAACAAAGAGCCAAAGTAGTATTTGAATATTTAAGCACTAAGGTTAATAATAAATTGACCTATAAAGGTTTTGGAGAAAGCCAACCTATTGGCGATAATAAAGAAGAAAACAGAAGGACTTCTTTTGTGATTAAAGAGTAAAACTAAAACTAGGTTTTATTATAAATTTAGTTCTATTATACTGTTCATAATATCCATTTTCTAGACTGTGTGCAATGCCAAATTCTAAGGAAAGTTTAGTTGATTTACCAAGTTTAATAAATGGACCGACTAAAAAATCAATATTTGCATATTAAACCTTTTCTAGTTTGATAAATTCATCTGAACCATCATTAGAGATGTATAAAATGTTAAAATCTGCCTCTCCTAAATATGCTGATGTTGAAACATAATAAGAAATTGAGTGTCTAGTGTTTATATATTTCTTTAATCCAAATGTTAGTGCATAGTTGGAATTATTGCCGTATGCTACTCCAATTAAAAAATTAGGAAGAATTTTATTGCTTGTAAATAATTCTGTTTTTAGTGCAAGCCCAATTTTGTATTTTCCATTTGCTATAAATGGTTCTACAATTATTGTAGTTTTTCTAACCCTTGTAGTATCGTATTCAGCAGTATTTTGCCCAAAGCTAGTAAAAGGTATCAAAAAGAGTATAATCAGTAATTTTCGCATAGGGTAAAGGTAGTAAATTATCTGATAAAAATATCCTCCTTGCTTTTGGGCTGTTCAGCACCTTTCCAATTAAACCCTTTTAGGTAACGGTTCTTTTCCTCTACATCTTGGTAGGGTGTAGTGGTGGAGGTTGGTTCAACTTCATAAGTAACCTCCTTCAATTGATTCTCCTTAAAGTAGAGAATCAAATCGGTACACTCAGTATAATTGAGTCCCTTTTTATCTTCTTTTTCATCATCTTTTATAATAAAGATACTTTGTCCGTTTCCCATTACATCCATGCGCCTCATTTTATTATTTGTAAAATAAGCAGTCACAGATTTCCCTTTTATTTGGTTATAGTCCAATGAATCCTCTTGGGCAACTATCATAGGGTTAGGTTTTAAAAACATACGAGATATTTCACCTTTACTTACTAGGAATTGCAAACTATCAGCAGTTATCTGAAAGTCATCTGACCATAGCACAGGTCTATTGTACATCTCTACAATGGAATCTGTAAAATTATAGCTAAGGGAATCACATTTACCTTGAAAATCAGTTTTAAAGAATTTTACTTTATGGTAAGCAAGTATCTTTTTCTCTCCTTCCTTTTGCTGACTTACAAATTGCTTGGCATGCATAAATAAAGTGTCCTCTTCAAATAGTAATTCCAACATAGGTTTTTCACTAATGATTACTTTTTCTTTTGCTTCAAAATACTCTGCAATTCCGCCAAAAACAGTCATGTTTTCAACTGTATCAATTAGTTCTACATTACTGAATGCTTTGCCGTATTGCTTGTTTTTATTGTAATATAAACTATCGCCTTTCAGTAAGTAATTATCAGTAGTAATATAGGAATTTTCTCTAAACTGTGCTATGTTGGTTTTGGTATTATACCAACCGTTTTCACAATAAATAGTTTTGCTATTCGAAATAATATAGGAAGGGCCAAAAAAGTAAGTAACCTCACTATTGGAATTATAGTGCATATTGTCGGTAAGTATCTTGTAATCCTTAGATAGTACTACTACTGAATCCTTAAAAATAAACTTATGAATGTTAGAATGATAAGCTCCTTTTTTTGAATTGATAGTCTTTTCATTATCAATAATAGTTCCCGCTTGAGGATAGGAGGCAACATTGCTACTTAAATTGTAGAATACTTGTTTGGTATTCAAGGTCATGTGCTTGTCAATAAGCACTACATTTCCTTTTATATCCGCTTTATTTTCTGAACCAAAATAAGTAAGAGTTTCTCCTGTGAGTGTAATGCTATCGCCTTGGTTAATTTTAATTTTTCCAAATGCCTCCATTTTATTCTCGGAAGTATAATGATATGCAGAGTCGCAAGTCATTACAGCATCATTATGCTTAAAACTTACATTCCCAATTAAGCGCCAATAATCCGGGTGGATATTAGCGTTAGCATAGGTGTTGTCAGCATTTAGAATTTCTATTTTTTTACTTTCCTGAGCGAATAAATTAACACTCAAGATAACGAGTAAAATATGGAATAGAATTCTCAAATTTATCTGAATAAAGTTTGTTTTCTATCAGGACCTACTGATACAATTTTGATAGGCGTTTCCAATACATCCTCCAACCAAGCAATATAGTCGTGTACAGCCTTAGGTGCTTCTGATAAGTTTTCCAATTGCATTAAATCCATTTCCCAGCCCTCAAGCTCTTTGTAAACAGGAGTAAGGCCTTCATTGTCTTCAAATGGTAAATAATCAATCTGCTTACCGTTTAATTCGTAATGCGTACAGGCTTTAATCATATCAATTCCTGAAAGTACATCCGCTTTCATCATCATTAATTGAGTAACCCCATTAATATTGATTGCATATTTTAAAGCAGGAATATCTATCCAACCACATCTTCTTGGGCGACCAGTAGTGGCACCAAATTCATTCCCTACTTTTGCTAAACGAGCACCAACTTCATCAAATAATTCTGATGGAAACGGTCCGCTACCAACTCTAGTACAGTAGGCTTTAAAAATTCCAAATACATCCCCAATTTTATTTGGTGCAATTCCTAAGCCAGTACAAGCGCCAGCCGTAATTGTGTTGGATGAAGTAACAAAAGGATAAGAACCAAAATCAATATCCAATAAAGCACCTTGAGCACCCTCAGCTAATATTTTTTTATTTTCTTTTAAAGCAGTATGAATATAATGCTCACTTTCAATATGGTCAAAACTATTTAGGGTTGCTAAGGAAGCAAACCAAGCAGTTTCTAATTCCTCTAATTCATAATCAAAATCATAAAAATTAAGGATTTGAACATGCTTTTGTTTTAACTTCTCATATTTTTCTTTAAAATCAACTGAAGAAATATCACCAACTCTTAGTCCATTTCTACCTGTTTTATCCATGTAAGTTGGGCCAATACCTTTTAGTGTAGAGCCAATCTTCTCTTTTCCTTTTGCTTTTTCGCTTGCTGCATCCAAAAGCTTGTGTGTAGGTAGGATAAGGTGTGCTTTTTTTGAAATTAATAACTCTGACATAGGAATACCTAGCGCCTTTATGTCATTAATTTCTCTTTCAAAAATAACTGGGTCAATTACAACTCCATTTCCAATTAAGTTTACAACTCCAGGATGAAATATTCCTGACGGGATAGTGTGTAGTACATGTTTTATTCCATCAAATTCTAGGGTATGACCTGCATTTGGCCCTCCTTGAAAACGAGCAATAATATCATATTGTGATGTTAATACATCAACAATCTTTCCTTTTCCTTCATCTCCCCATTGGAGTCCTAATAAAACATCTGCTTTCATCTGTTGTTTTGAAATTTCTAGTTATTTATCTTTGTTTGGCAATCTTGGCATAAGCCGTATAAATTAAGTGCATGTCTACTTATTTTAAAGTTCATGCTTTCTTCAATTACATTTTTAATTCCTTGTATTCTTGGGTCACAAAACTCAATTACTTTATCGCAACTAGTACAAACTAAATGGTCATGCTGACGGTTAGAATATGATTTTTCGTATTGTGCTTGAGCCTTCCCAAATTGGTGTTTTCTAATTAAATGACAATCTAATAAAATTTCAACAGTATTATAAAGAGTAGCTCGGCTAACACGGTAATTTTTATTTTTCATTTGAATGTACATTGAATCAATGTCAAAATGCCCTTCAAACTCGTAAATTTCATTTAGGATTGCATAGCGCTCAGGAGTTTTCCTTTGCTTGTTTTCTATCAGATATTCTGTGAATATCTCGGTAACGGTTTCAATTACTTTCTGGTTTGACACAATTGCGTTATTAAAAAACAAAAATATAAAAAATTGGTATTCATTAAGGGTAAATACTCAATTAGATTGAAGAAAATTAAGCGTGTTTATAAGTTCGTGTTATTGATGTGATTGCCTCAACTTTATTAAGTTTAGATGTAAGCGCTTTTAAGAAAGAAACATTACGCACTTTTAAGGTTATAACTCCTTCAAAAATACCATCATCACTACTTATATTTATTGATTTTATATTTACATTCATTTGATTGGAAATAATCTGTGTTACTTTGTTCATAAGTCCAAGACTATCAATTCCCTTAATATTAATTGTAGCAATAAAGTCTAACTCTTCTTTATTAATCCATTTAGCTTTTAATATTCTATAGGCATAATTAGCTCTTAATTGTATAGCATTAGGGCAATCTGATCTGTGAATTTTTATACCATCAACAACTGTTAAGAAACCAAAAATTGAATCACCAGGAATAGCATTGCAACATTTTGCCATTCCGTAATCTAAGACTTCATCATCTTCATTAAAGACAATTATTTTATTATTATTAACTTTTAATTTAGATAATGGTGGGCCATATATTTTATTTTTAATGGTTTGATACCATCCACTATTCTTTAATTGAGCAAATTCTTTTATTTCTGCATTTGAAATTGCACCTGTACCAAATTGAAAATAAAGATCTAAGGAAGTTCCTGTGTTAAAATGTTTAATTAATTCTGTTTCAGTGTGTTTTGAGAATTTGATTTTAAGGTGTTTTAGTTTCCTTTCAGCAATTTCTTTTCCTACATCAGCAATTCTTTTTTGATCTTCCTTTAATGCGGATTTAATTTTTGCTTTAGCTCTAGAGGTAATTACAAATCGTAACCAATCTTTTCTTGGTCTTTGTTTACTAGAAGTGATTACTTCTACTTGATTACCACTGGCTAGTTTATGGCTTAAGGAAACTAATTTTCCATTTACCTTAACTCCCATACATTTTAATCCAACATCAGTATGTATAGAAAATGCGAAATCAAGAGCTGTTGCACCTTTAGGCAATGTTTTTAAATCTCCACCAGGGGTGAAGATGTATATTTCTCCTGAATATAAATTTAATTTAAAATCATCAATAAAATCTATGGCATTTGTTTCAGGATTTTCTAAAAGTTCCCTGATATTATTAATCCATTGATCTAAGGAGTTTTCTTTACTTCCTTCTTGCTTATATTTCCAATGAGCAGCATAACCTTTTTCAGCTATTTCGTCCATTCTTTTACTTCTTATCTGTACTTCAACCCACTTACCATCATCACCCATAACGGTAGTATGTAATGACTCATATCCATTTGCTTTTGAGGTAGAAATCCAATCTCTTAACCTATCAGGATTTGGCTTGTAAAAATCAGTAACTATAGAATATACTTTCCAGCAGTCTGCTTTTTCATTTTCAGGGGTAGAATCAACAATAATTCGAATAGCAAACTTGTCAAAAACATTATCAAAATTAACTCCTTTTGTAACTATTTTGTTTCTGATTGAAAAAATAGATTTTGGTCTTCCCTTTATTGAAAAGTCAAGTTCATTTTCTTTTAGTTTTAACTTAATTGGCTTACAAAATTTAGTAATATATTTTGTGCGCTCTTCTTTTGTTTCATTTAACCCTTCAGCAATTGCTTTGTAAATTTCAGGTTTAGTAAATTTTAAACCTAGATCTTCTAGTTCGGTTTTGATAGAGTATAGCCCGAGCCTATGCGCTAAAGGAGCATATAAGTATAAAGTTTCAGAAGCAATTTTTAGTTTTTTATGAACCGGCATTGAATCAAGAGTCCTCATATTATGTAGCCTGTCGGCTAGCTTAATAAGAATTACTCTAACATCATCTGATAAAGTAAGGAGCATTTTTCTAAAATTTTCAGCTTGCATTGATACATTCTTGTCAAATACATCTTGAATTTTAGTAAGTCCATCAATTATCTTGGCTACTTTTTTGCCAAATAATTTTTCAATATCATTTAAGGAATAGTCGGTATCTTCAACTACATCATGCAATAAAGCACAAATAATAGAGGTAGTACCTAATCCAATTTCTTTAGCAGCAATATGAGCTACAGCAATAGGGTGATAAATGTAGGGTTCACCACTTTTTCTTCTCATGTGTTTATGTGCTTCAACAGCAAGATTAAAAGCTTTTCTAATTTCTTTTTTGTCTTCCTTATTTGTTTTGTCAGCACAAGCGCGCAAAAGAGATTTATACTTATTAAGTATATCCTTTTTTTCCTGTTCTAAATCAATTGGTTGCATATAATAATTATGCGAAAATTGGGTATTTACTCATCAAATCATTTACAGAATTTCTAACTTCTGTAATTACAGTTTCATCCTCATGATTCATTATAACTTTGTCAATCAAATCTACAATATAAGGAATAGTATCTTCTTTAATTCCTCTAGTGGTAATTGCTGGTGTTCCAACTCTTATTCCTGAAGTAATAAAAGGAGATTGTGTGTCAAAAGGAACCATATTTTTGTTAGCTGTAATATCAGCTAGAACTAAAGCATTTTCAGCATCTTTTCCAGTTACATTTTTACTTCTTAAGTCTATTAACATACAATGGTTTTCAGTACCTCCTGAAATCACTTTATATCCTTTGTCAATAAAGCATTGTGCCATTATTTTTGCATTTTTTATTACTTGCTCACCATAAGCTTTGAACTCGGGTTTTAATGCTTCACCAAATGCTATTGCTTTGGCAGCAATTACATGTTCTAACGGCCCTCCTTGGCTACCTGGAAATACACCTGAATTTAAAATTGCAGACATCATTCTTGTTTTACCTTTAGGAGTTTTTAATCCCCATGGGTTTTCAAAATCTTTCCCCATCATAATCATTCCACCTCTTGGTCCTCTTAATGTTTTATGAGTAGTAGTGGTTAGTATATGACAGTGAGGAGCTGGATTATTTAATAATTTTGCTGCAATTAATCCTGCAGGATGCGCGATATCAGCCATTAAAACAGCACCTACTTTGTCAGCAATTTCTCTGAATCGGGCATAATCCCAGTCCTGTGAGTAAGCTGAAGCTCCACAAATAATAAGTTTAGGTTGTTCAGTAATTGCCGTTTCTTCTAATTTATCATAATCTACTTTCCCACTTTCTTCTTCTACATTATAAAAAGAAGTTTTGTATAATTTTCCTGAAAAATTAACAGGTGATCCGTGTGTTAAATGTCCACCATGTGATAAATTAAATCCTAATATTTTATCACCAGCATTTAAGCAAGCTAAAAGTACAGCTGAATTTGCTTGTGAGCCTGAGTGAGGTTGTACATTTACATATTCAACACCAAATAATTCTTTTGCTCTATCAATGGCTAATTGCTCCACTTGATCAACTATTTCACATCCTCCATAATACCTTTTTCTTGGGTATCCTTCAGCATATTTGTTGGTTAAACAAGAGCCCATTGCTTGCATTACTTCATTACTTACAAAATTTTCTGAGGCAATTAATTCAATACCATTTCTTTGTCTTTTATCTTCTTTTGCAATTAAGTCAAAAATTATTTGATCGTTTTTCATCTTATAAATTAAGTTAAATTTCTATTTTCGTGAACGCAACAAATGTATATAATTTTATGAATAGAATAAACGAACTTTTCGGAATAAAATATCCAATTATTCAAGGAGGTATGATATGGTGTAGTGGCTGGGAATTAGCTTCAGCTGTGAGTAATGCTGGAGGTTTAGGTTTAATTGGTTCAGGTTCAATGTATCCTGATGTGTTAAGGCAACATATTAAAAAATGCAAGGCAGCAACTGATAAGCCATTTGGAGTAAACATTCCATTACTTTATCCTGATATTGAAGAACATATAAATATAATAATTGAAGAAGGAGTAAAGATCGTTTTTACATCTGCAGGAAGTCCTAAAAAGTATACTTCTAGATTTCAAGAAAATGGGATAATAGTAGTGCATGTTATTGCAAATAAAAAATTTGCTTTAAAGTGTGTTGAGGCTGGGGTTGATGCTATTGTTGCTGAAGGTTTTGAGGCAGGAGGGCATAATGGAGCTGAGGAAATTACAACAATGTGCTTAATCCCAATGATTAAAGATGCAGTAGGTATTCCTTTGATTGCTGCTGGAGGAATTGGTAGTGGTAAAGCAATGTTGGCAGCTATGGTTTTAGGGGCTGATGGCGTGCAAATAGGAAGTAGATTTATAGCTAGTGAAGAATGTTCCGCCCATATTAATTTTAAGAACAAGATAGTAACTGC
>Ga0233426_10003487_pt1 | contig 12390 bp, 13 predicted proteins | sample SI_118_April2016_6_FD_179875 | JGI IMG/M metagenome (GOLD analysis project Ga0233426, IMG submission 179875) | Seawater microbial communities from Saanich Inlet, British Columbia, Canada - SI_118_April2016_10_MG | ecosystem: Environmental > Aquatic > Marine > Inlet | place: Canada: British... | reverse complement strand
CATCCGCTAAATCCCAGATGTAACATTCCAAAGGATAGTCATTGCGCGCACAGTTCAGGCGGTTTTCATTGCCGAAACGGTTCAATTCAGGCGAACGGTAGCCGGAACGCACCGCAACACGGCCAAATGTTTCTTCCAGCGGATCAAGCAGTGTTTCGCAAAACATCCGCCCGCGTGCGACAGCCAAATCAGGATCGCGCGGAATGTTTTGAATGCGATGCATATTACCGATTTCGGAATACAGAAATTCGCGCATGTAAAAGTACTTCGACAGACGCACCCGCCCCAATGTTTCAAGCGACCACATTGAGGCAGGTTTGCGCATTATGCGTATCCGCCGTTCCAGCGAAACGCGCCATCCTCTTTGCGCAACGGCGAAAACGGATTATGCGCGATTTCCCAGATATGCCCGTCGGGATCCGCAAAATATCCGTGATGCCCCCCCCAGAACACATCTGTTGCGGCCTTCAATATCCGCGCGCCTGCTTTTTCAGCGGCGGCCATGACGTCGCCCACATGCGATTTTTCGCGACAATTGTAGCCAAACGTTGAACGCCCTGCACCTAATTCAGCCACAGGAATTCCAATGTCGTCAGCGAGATTGGCCAGCGGATAAAGCCCCAAAGTCTGCCCTAATAAATCATAGGCTATGACGTCGTCGTCTGTTTCGACCCTGCTCCACCCAAGTGCATCGTAGAAGGTCGCGGATCGCTCTATATCAACGACACCAAGCGTGATCAGGCTAATACGTTGCTCCATCATTGCGACCTCGCTTTCGCAAGCACGCCTTGGGCCCAGTCAACCATCGTTTGGGCAGCACCGTCTGTTTGACCTGGTGAAAGGATGTCGCCTGCAATGACATGGCTGTAGGGATCATCACCCGCGCTCATCGTCAGAATTTCAAGCGTACTTTCGCCACCCCATTCTTCGGCCACTTCGCGGTTTTTAACGGGGCTGACAACCTTGTCCTGATCTGAAATCACGAACAATGCGGGCACTTTGGAAGCGCTTAAATCAAGCCCATCAACGTGTTTCACCAAAGCTGCCATCGGCATCAACGCGACTGTCGGGTAGCTGTTGGTCCAATAGGCTTCGTGGCCCGCGTTCAGCGTTTCAAAACTGCGCTGTGCGCCTGCAACGATTGGCCCCCACCAACGTACACCGGGCCACGTCAGGATGACGGCAGCCCCTGAATTAAGCTTGAAATTCGGCGATACAAAAATTGTACCCGCGACATGTTTCATCAAATCATCGTGCAATGCAGCCGCAGCAACCAAAGTGCCACCTGTAGAGGTCGACACGACGACCACCTTTTCCCCGACCATGCGCGCGGCGGCGAAGGCTTCGGCGGTGTCCATCATCGAATCCGCGGCCGTTGGTTCGGTCATAGCGTCACCGCTTCGACCATGACCGCTTAAGCGTGTGAAGATTAGGTTTGCGCCAAGCGCGTCGGCCAATTTATCGGGGACAGGGCGAATTTCCTCGGAGGTCGCTGAAAATCCATGGATATAGAGCACAGACACAGGCGTCTTTGCACCCGCTTCGCCTGCCCAGATCACACGTTTCTGCGTGCCCTCGACAATGTCGCTGAACTTTGCTTCTGCGTCCGCGAAATAGGTATCCAGATCATCCCCAAATACGGCGGGATCAAATGTGGCGCTTAGATCGACGTCCTCACGCGGACCAAAGAGCGCGATCGCGCCAACAACGACGACAAAAGCCAGAATGATCCGGCCAATCCATTTCACGAGTGTTCTCATTGGTTCCGCTCCCCTGCGTTCAACACATCTTCCACCGATCGCTCGATCAAAGAAAGGCATTCGTTATCCGAAAACCGATGATCAGCCCCGTCCACCAACGTCAGGCGCATATCAGCGCCGTTCGCGTGGGCCAGTAAATTCAATGCCACAGACATATTCACGTCTTCATCTGCTGTGCCTTGCAAAAAGCGCGTTGGAAACGGCAGATCAAGCGGTTCGCGTAAAACCAATTGGGTGCGCCCGTCATCGATCATGCGCCGCGTAATAATATAGGGTTCGCCGTATTCTGAGGGCAGCGCGACTTGGCCCGTGGTTTCCAGCGTTTCTTTTTGAGCATCGTCAAAACCCGCCCACATACTGTCTTCGGTAAAATCAGGGGCCGCCGCGATTGTGACCATCCCCATGATCCGCTCGGGAGAACGTCGCGCAGCAAGCAAAGCCTGCCATCCCCCCATCGAAGAACCGACCAACAGCAATGGGCCATCCGTGATCGCATCCAAGATTGCCGCCGTATCCTTGGCCCAATCGCCAATGCAGCCCTCGGTGAATGTGCCCGAACTTTCGCCGTGGCCCGAATAATCAAACCGCAGGAACGCACGGCCTTTGGCCAATGCCCAGTCTTCAAGATGGATTGCCTTGGTGCCGTTCATATCGGATTTCAGCCCACCCAAGAACACGACGCACGGCCTCGTTCCTTTGGTGTAGTGATATGCGATCTGACGTCCTTGTGGCGTGATCAGAATTTCTGCTTGGGTCATGGTGCTCTCCGCCAAATGTGCTGCGGTATTGATGCACGAGTGCTGCGCGAACGCAAAGCCTCAATTGGGATGGTTGACAGTGCGCTGCCGCGTCGTCATCTAAGCCAAGATCATAACCCGCAACCGGGCGCTTTTGTAGGTGCCAAACTGACGAGGAGTGCCGACATGGCAAACGTCTCCCTTACATTCCCTGATGGCAATAAACGCGAATACGCTGCTGGTATTACTGCTGGTGAAGTTGCATCCGACATCTCGACATCGCTTGGCAAAAAGGCAATCAGCGCGACCGTGAACGGCGCGCACTGGGATTTACAGTGGCCTATCGAGGCCGACAGCAGCCTTGCGATCAATACCATGAAAGACGAAGCGCCCGCGCTTGAGTTGGTGCGCCACGACCTTGCGCACATCATGGCGCGCGCCGTGCAAGAAATTTGGCCAGACGTCAAAGTCACCATCGGACCTGTCATTAAAGACGGCTGGTACTACGACTTTGATCGTAAAGAGCCGTTCACACCCGAAGATCTTGGCGTGATCGAAAAGAAGATGAAAGCGATCATCAATGCACGCGACGCTGTGCGTACAGAGGTTTGGGATCGTCCCCGCGCAATCAAATACTACGAGGACAACAACGAGCCTTATAAGGTTGAGTTGATCGACGGCATTCCCGGGGACGAACCGCTGCGCATGTATTGGCATGGCGACTGGCAGGACATGTGCCGTGGTCCGCATTTGCAGCACACGGGCCAAGTGCCCGGTGACAGTTTTAAGTTAATGAGCATCGCTGGCGCATATTGGCGCGGCGACAGTGATCGCGCGATGTTGCAGCGGATCTATGGCTGCGCGTTCCTGAACAAAGAGCAGCTAAAAGCGCATATGCACATGCTTGAGGAGGCCGCGAAACGCGATCACCGCAAGCTGGGTCGCGAAATGGACCTGTTCCATATGCAAGAAGAAGCGCCCGGTCAGATCTTCTGGCACCCCAACGGCTGGCGCATCTACACCGAATTGCAGGACTACATGCGTCGCAAGCAATACGCGGGTGGCTATGTTGAGGTGAACACGCCGCAGGTCGTGGATCGCAAATTGTGGGAACAATCGGGCCACTGGGAAAAGTATCAAGAAAACATGTTCATCGTTGAAGTCGACGAAGAACACGCGCGCGAGAAGGCTGTGAATGCCCTCAAGCCGATGAACTGCCCCTGCCACGTTCAGATCTTTAACCAAGGTCTGAAATCCTACCGCGACCTGCCTTTGCGTATGGCCGAGTTTGGATCGTGTAACCGCTATGAACCGTCAGGTGCCTTGCATGGTATCATGCGTGTGCGTGGATTTACGCAGGACGATGGTCACATCTTCTGTCGCGAGGATCAGATCGAGGAAGAGACAGCGATCTACATCGATTTCCTGACCTCCATCTACAAAGACCTCGGATTTGAGAAATTCCGTGTGAAGTTTTCGGATCGTCCAGAAACACGTTCTGGATCGGATGAAGTGTGGGACAAAGCTGAAGAGGCATTATTGAAGGCGACCCGCGCTGCGGGGATCGAGCCCGAGATGAACCCCGGGGAAGGGGCGTTCTATGGTCCGAAACTGGAATTCGTTCTGACCGATGCGATTGGACGGGATTGGCAGTGCGGAACGCATCAAGTGGACTTTGTTCTGCCAGAACGTCTGGATGCCAGCTATGTTGGTGCGGACGGTGACAAGCATCGCCCTGTGATGCTGCACCGCGCGACGCTGGGGTCTTTCGAGCGCTTCATTGGTATTTTGATCGAATCCCATGCGGGTAAGTTGCCGTTCTGGCTGGCCCCGCGTCAGGTTGTTGTGGCGTCGATTATCTCGGATGCGGACGACTATGTGCATGAAGTTGTTGACGCGCTGCGTGCTAAAGGCATCCGTGCAGAGGCTGATATTCGCAATGAAAAGATCAACTACAAAGTGCGCGAGCATTCCGTGGGCAAGGTTCCTGTGATCCTAGCCGTCGGTGCGCGCGAAGTGGAAGAGCGCACGCTGACCATTCGCCGCCTTGGTGAAAAGCAAACAAAGGTCGAAACTTTGGATTCGACTGTTACAGCGCTCCAGATCGAAGCGACTGCGCCCGACAAACTGTAACACTTGGGCGTAATTGCCAGACAAAATCTGCAACATGGCCCGTCCTCATTGGCGGGCCTTTCCTGTTTTATATGGATTTTTTGTCGCAGGGGGCTTCACGCGAAATAATTTCGCGCTATCGGATCTGTGACACACGGATGCGTGAATGGATTAAGCAGACACCCAAAGGCTACCTTAGTTTCAGTCGCCAATCACGGTGAACTGCTCAAGACTTAAACCAAACTCAACTAAGGAAAAACTCATGTCCAACACTCTTAAAACAATCGCCGTCGCAGGCGCACTTGCTGCTTCTTTCACTGCCGTTTCCATGACTGCGGCTACCGCAGCAGGTAAAGAAAAGTGCTTCGGTGTTTCCCTTGCTGGCAAGAACGATTGCGCAGCCGGTGCAGGCACAACATGCGCAGGCACGTCCAAAGTTGACTACCAAGGCAACGCATGGACACTTGTAGACGCAGGCAAATGCGAAACTATGGAGCTTCCAGGCGATCGCATGGGTTCCTTGGAAAAGCTTGACCGCGACATGGCAGGCTAAGCCAAAATTATGGTAGGGTGCGTTACATTACGCACCCTACATCTTTGAAGGACAGTTCCAATGTTTGATGCCACGTCCCGCTCTGAACTTCCCAATGCGCCCGGTGTCGGTTACAAACCCCAGCATTTCGCCAAAATCATTGAGGCCCCAGCGCCCGTTGAATGGCTCGAAATTCATGCTGAAAATTACATGGGCCAAGGCGGTCGCCCGCTCGCCCAATTGCGCCATTTATCAGAGCGCTTCCCAATTTCCGTTCACGGTGTCGGACTTAGCATCGGCGGCGAAGGCCCGCTTGACGCGGATCACCTCGCACGGCTCAAAACGCTCTGCGATTGGCTAAATCCTGCCAGCTTTTCCGAGCACCTCGCGTGGTCCACGCATGAGGACGCGTTTCTGAACGACTTGCTGCCCCTGCCCTATAACGGCACAACGCTGAATTGCGTGGCAGATCACATTGATCAAGTGCAAGAAGCACTGGGTCGCAAAATGCTTCTCGAAAACCCCTCCAGCTATCTCGCATTTTCTGAAAGCACGATGTCAGAGACGGATTTCTTGCGTGAAATCACCCAACGCACGGGCTGTGGATTGCTTTTGGACGTGAACAACGTCTTCGTATCCGCGACCAATCTGAAAATGGATGCTCGCAGCTATATTGATACGTTCCCGCTGAATCAGGTCGGTGAACTCCACCTCGGTGGGCACGATGAAGAAACCGACGATCACGGCGCGCCTTTGCTAATCGACAGCCACGGCACAGAGATCGCAGACCCTGTTTGGGCCTTGCTTGATTACACGCTCAAACGCTCGGGTCCAAAGCCCTTGCTGATTGAGTGGGACACGGATGTGCCTGAATGGTCGGTCCTGCGCGAAGAAACCGTGCGCGGTGCAAATGCGCTCGCAACAGCGCAGGAACAGGTTCAATGATGACAACCCAAAATCAGTTTCGCGCAGCCGTGTTCGATCCTGATCTCGCTGTGCCTAGCACGCTTCTGGATGGTCTGGATCGCCCTGCGGGCAAGCGTTTCAACGTGTATCGCAACAACGTTATTGTCAGCCTCAAAGATGCGATGACCGATTGCTTTCCCGTTGTTGCAAAGCTGATTGGCCCACAAAATTTTGCGTCCCTAGCTGGATTATATGTGCGCGCCCACCCGCCATCAGATCCCCGCATGATGTTCTACGGTGCTGAATTTCCTGCGTTCTTAGAAAGTTTTGAACCGCTCGCCCATGTCAGGTATCTGTCAGACGTTGCGCGTCTTGAGATTGCCCAGCGCCAAAGCTATCACGCAGCTGACGCACCCTTGCTGGATCCTGCGATCTTTGCGACCCTGCCACCAGAAGACCTCGCAAAAGCAAAACTCAAACTTGCGCCGGCCGTGGTATTGGTGCGATCCGCTTGGCCGATCCTTGATATTTGGCACTTCAACATGACGCCAGATGCCCCCCAACCAAGCGCTGGTGCGCAGGATGTCTTGATCACGCGACAAGAATTTGATCCTCACATGCACGCATTGCCCGGGGGCAGTGCGGATCTGATCGAGGATCTACAAAACCAGACGCCCCTTGGGGCAGCATTGGAAAAAGTCGAAGCCGACTATCCCGACTTCAACTTCCCTGCCCTGCTTGGGTTTCTCATTCAAAACGGAGCGCTGACTGCGCTGGTCCCATAACCAAAAACAACGCTCACAAGGAATATCAAATGCGTCGCCTCATTGCCCTTCAAGACCGCCTGTTCGCCCCACTTAGTTCGGGTGATGCAGCCCTTGCGTTTGCTGCGCGCTTTGCCTTTGCCGCGTCTTTGGCGATATATTTCTTCAACTCTGGCCTCACTAAAATCGGCGATGGGATCACTGGAATTTTCCAACCCTCTCTCGGTGCATACGCACAAATTTTTCCGCGCGCGCTAGAAGCCGCAGGCTATGACGTCGAACAACTGGGCGTTTTTCATTGGGCTGTTGTGACGGCGGGAACGTGGGCAGAATTCGTCCTGCCTGCTTTGATCATTGTCGGCTTTTTTGCACGCCTCGCATCCATTGGAATGATCGGGTTCATCATTGTACAAAGCCTGACGGATCTCTTTGGCCATGGCGCATGGGAGGACCCTGCCGTTCTTGGCGCATGGTTTGATCGTATGCCAGATGGCGTCATTCTGGATCAGCGCATGTTCTGGGTGCTTACCCTAGCAATCATTGTGTTCAAGGGCGCGGGCTGGTTGTCTCTTGATCGCTTTCTCACCCGCTCAGACGCCTAGCGCTGCCTGCACCTCTTTCGTCCATCCCAGATAAAGTGTTTCACCGTTCTCAATCAGCGGACGCTTCATCAGGGCTGGATGCTGCGCCAAAAGTTCTAATGCGGGGCGCGCGCGCTCTTCTTCGCTTAATCCACGCCACGTTGTTGAGCGTGTGTTCAACAATGCTGGTCCAAATTGCGTAGATGCAGCCTGTATTGTTTCCAAAGGAACGCCCTGCGCACGTACATCTACCAGTTCTGCAGAGGGCAAAAGTTTCAACGCTTTGCGACATGTATCGCAGTTCTTGATGCCGTATAATTTCATGTTGTGCTCCGCTTGGTTTCAAGCAAAGCGCGCCAATATGACGAAAATGTCAACTTGATTACTCAGAAATATCTTGATTTTCTATCCAGCGCGCTAAGCTGTGGTTAACTAGAATGCATCAGGAGTTAACGACATGCCAAATGGTACCGTCAAATGGTTCAACACAACAAAAGGGTTCGGCTTTATCGAGCCTGAAGCCGGGGGCAATGATATCTTTGTTCATATCTCTGCCGTAGAGCGCTCTGGCCTGACGGGCCTAGCCGATGATCAAAAGGTGTCTTTCGAAATGGAAGATGGCCGTGATGGTCGTCAAATGGCAGCGAATATCGCTCTGCTCTAAAGACAAAAAGCCCAGGGACACCGCTGGGCTTTCATTCCATCTAAACGTTTAGTCGCTTAGTGCGAATGCGTCTTAGTGTGCGAGTGGCTCTTCACATGAGAATGCGTTTCTGTGTGTGAATGCTTCATCGGCGTATAGCCGCGCGCAGCTGTACCGCAGCAAATGACGCCGCCAAGAACGACAGGCTGTAGACCTGCGGGGCAATAATTTGGTCCGTGATACGCAGCAGGCGCGACGCTATTTGGGTTGTGCGTGCCGTCGCCCATATACATAACCCCCCCAAGCAAATGCCTGAGATGTAGTAAAGATTGTCGCGCTAACAGCGAATACGAAAACGTTTTTAAACATGGAACTGCTTCATTTTTGGATCTGCTCAACTTTTTTTATAATTATCATTCATGCCTAACACGAGACGAAATTATGTCAATTTTGGTGGGCCCACACGGCTGGCTCGAACTAACCTAAATCGTTTAAGTGTGTTGAATTTGCACGATTTTTAATGATTTTTCAGCCTAAATAGCACGCAAATACTCATAGACTCTACATTTGGGTTCAACGTCTTGCAGCAAGGTTTCGCCCAAGATGTTCCAATCTGCGGTCGCGAATTCAGGGAAAAACGTATCTGCCCCCTCCACCTCAAGCGCAACTTCGGTGATCAATAAGCGGTCCGCGATTTCGATCATTTCGCGATAAATTCCTGCACCACCAATCCCGTAAACACGGCGATATCCACTCGCATAGGCCAACTCCACCGCGTCGGAAACGCTTTTGCAAACATGCTCTGCGCCGCATCCCTGTGATGACACGACGATGTTCATGCGATCTTTCAAGGGTTTGAACGGCAAACTGTCCCACGTATTGCGCCCCATGATGATTGCGCCGCCCAACGTTTCGCGTTTGAAAAATTTCAGATCCTCTGGCGCGTACCAAGGGATGTCATTGCCCTTGCCGATCGCCCCGTTCTTGTCGCGCCCTACAACCAGTGAAATCATCGCCTACACCGCCACTGGGGCTTTTATGCCCGGGTCTGGATCATAATCGATGAATTCAAAATCATCATACGTAAAGTCGAACAACGACTTAACATCGCGTTTGATACGCAACTGCGGCAGCGCTTTTGGTGTGCGCGCGAGTTGGGTTTCCACCTGATCCATATGGTTGGAATAAATATGCGCGTCCCCAAAAGAATGTACAAAATCACCCGGTTCATAGCCCGTCACATGCGCCAGCATATGCAAAAGCAGCGCGTAAGATGCGATGTTGAACGGCACCCCAAGGAACATATCGGCAGAACGTTGATAGAGCTGTAGATGCAGTTTGCCCCCACTAATGCGCACCTGCCAAAGCGTGTGACACGGGGGCAGCGCCATGTCGGGCACCTCTGCAGGGTTCCACGCGGACACGATGAGACGGCGACTATCGGGCGTGTTCTTGATCGCCTCAATCAGATCAACGATCTGGTCCACATGGCCCATTTCATTACTTGCAGGAAAACGGCGCCATTGCTGGCCATAGACAGGGCCAAGATCGCCGTTTTCATCGGCCCATTCATCCCAAATCGAAACGCCGTTGTCCTTGAGGTATTTGATGTTGGTATCACCCGCGATGAACCAAAGCAGTTCGTGGACAATCGATTTCAGATGTAGCTTTTTGGTCGTCACCAAAGGAAAGCCATCGGCCATGTTGAACCGCATTTGCATCCCAAAATGCGACATTGTGCCGGTGCCTGTACGGTCTGTGGATTCAACACCGTGCTCCAAAACGTCACGCAAGGCTTGATGATATTGTTTCATCGACACTCTCCCCAGATTTCGGACTGCTTTAACAAGGGTGGCACTTAAACTGCAAGCGTTGCCTGAACCGCCCTGCCCCAACGCGCATATCGCGTTTTGCGCGTGTCTTCGTCCATCTTTGGTTCGAATTTACGCTCCAACGCCCAGGTTCCGGCGAACTCATCCATCGCAGGGTAGATCCCTGCGCGTTGCCCCGCGAGCCATGCAGCACCCAATGCCGTCGTTTCAAGCACTTGGGGGCGATCAACGGGTGCGCCAAGAATATCAGACAGGAATTGCATCGCCCAATCTGACGCGCTCATCCCACCGTCCACGCGCAGCGCGGTTTCTTCAGCCCCCGGCCAATCGGCATGCATGGCCTCAAGTAGATCACGCGTTTGGAACCCTACGCTTTCAAGTGCGGCTTTTGCCATTTCAGCGGGGCCAGAGTTGCGCGTAAGCCCATACACCGCCCCGCGACAATCCGCATTCCAATAGGGTGCGCCAAGGCCGGTGAACGCAGGCACAAGAACCACGTCTTGGGTCGGGTCTGCGTTATCGGCCAGTGGTTGGGTTTCTTTGGCGTCACGGATGATCTTCAACCCATCGCGCAGCCATTGCACGACCGCCCCCGCGATAAAGATTGACCCTTCCAGCGCATAGGTCGGTTCGCCGTCTAACTGATAAGCAATCGTTGTGAGCAGACGTTTCTTGGACATCACAGGATCATCGCCCGTATTTAGAAGCGCGAAACATCCAGTGCCATACGTTGATTTAAGCATCCCGGGCTTGAAACAAGCCTGCCCTACAGCGGCCGCTTGCTGATCGCCTGCGACGCCCAGAATCGGAATTTCGCGGCCAAATAAATCCGCACGGGTCATGCCGAAATCAGCGGCGCAATCCTTGACCTCTGGCAACAAATTCATCGGAATATCCAACAGATCGCACATGGTTTTCGACCAGCGGCCTTTGCGGATGTCATATAGCATCGTGCGTGCGGCGTTGGTGGCATCCGTCACATGCGATTTGCCGCCCGTCAGGTTCCAAATCACCCAACTATCAACTGTGCCAAAGGCAAGTTCGCCCGCCTCTGCCCGCGCGCGCGCGCCCTCGACATTGTCGAGAAGCCATTTCAGTTTCGTCGAACTGAAATATGGATCAAGCAACAGTCCCGTGCGCTGCGTGACCATCTCTTCATGGCCATCTGCCTTTAGCTGTTGGCACAACTCGGATGTCCGACGGTCTTGCCAGACAATCGCGCGGTGCAGCGCTTCGCCCGTCTTGCGATCCCAAAGCACTGTCGTTTCACGTTGGTTGGTGATCCCGATTGCGGCGATATCTGTCGCGCTGATCCCCGCCTTTTCGATAGCTCCGCGACAGGTAGAGGCGGTGGTTGACCACAACTCACTCGCTTCATGTTCAACCCAGCCCGATTGCGGGAAATGCTGCTCGAATTCTTCCTGCGCGGACGCCACAGGGGCCATGTCCGGCCCAAACAAAATCGCCCGTGTTGAGGTCGTGCCTTGGTCAATTGCGAGGATATGTTTCATAGGTCTGTCCGTTTATTTGGGCGAGATTTACACAAGGGATGGCAACCAAAGAACGATGCCCGGAAAGGCAACAAGCAAAGCGATTGTGACGCCGTCCGCGATGAAGAAAGGTGTGACGCCTTTGAAAACATCTTGCACGGTCAGATCATCGCGCACACCAGCAACGACGAAACAGTTCAACCCGATTGGGGGCGTGATCAAACAAAACTCTGCCATTTTCACCACCAAAATACCGAACCAAATCGCGCACATTGGGCCAGACATGCCAAACGCACTATCTGCTGCACTGACCATCTCGCCACCGTTCAGCGCCATAACGGCGGGATAAACAACAGGCAGGGTTAGCAACAACATCCCGATCGCATCCATGAACATACCCAGCACTGCGTAGGCAAGCAGAATACAGATCAAAATCGTAAGCGGCTGCATGTCGAGCGCCGTGATCCAATCAGAAAACGCGTCGGGTAGTTTCGCAAATCCAAGGAAGCGCACGTAAATCAGAACGCCCCAAATGATTGTGAAGATCATCACTGTTAGCTTGGCGGTTTCCAGCAAAGCTTCTTTCAGCTTGGCCCAGCGCATTCCGCGATAGAGCGCCATGCAGAAAATGATAAACGCACCGATTGCGCCACCTTCGGTCGCTGTGCCCCATGCATCCCCAAAGGGGTTATAAACGAAGAAAATGATGATCACGACAACCGCGACAATGGGCAATGCAGGTGGAAGCGATTCAAAGCGTTCGCGCCATGTAAAGCCACCAACGGGCGGGCCGATGTTCTTGAAACCCAGCGCCAATCCGATGATCAAGATCGCATAGACGATGGCCGAAAACACGCCCGGAATAAAGCCTGCAAGCAGCAGTTTACCAACGTCTTGTTCAACGATAATCGCATAGATTACGAGGATGGCTGAGGGTGGGATTAGGGACGCAAGTGTGCCACCCGCCGCGACAACGCCAGCTGCGAAGGCTTTGTTGTACCCAACTTTTAACATCTCCGGAATCGCGATACGC
>Ga0233426_10003486_pt1 | contig 12401 bp, 14 predicted proteins | sample SI_118_April2016_6_FD_179875 | JGI IMG/M metagenome (GOLD analysis project Ga0233426, IMG submission 179875) | Seawater microbial communities from Saanich Inlet, British Columbia, Canada - SI_118_April2016_10_MG | ecosystem: Environmental > Aquatic > Marine > Inlet | place: Canada: British... | reverse complement strand
TCAGGAAAACCAAAGGGATAGTGATATTCCAGTATCGCAAGGAACGTGATGCACTAAAGCCCAGCTTATGAAAATAGGTTGGGCTTTTTTAATATGCAAGGGTGTGGTTGGTTAGGCGCTTACGTTCAAAGCCACCTATTTTTAATTCGACAATCACATAACAATGTAGACGAGTGTGATAAAACAATAGATCAAGATAGAAATCACATTGCCCAACCTGTATAGGGAATTGCTTGCCGATATAAGCAAAGCCTGCGCCTAGCTCTAGTAAAAACTGGGTGATATGTTCAGTCAGGCTTTGTTCTAGCGCACGTTCGCTATGTGAATACGCTAAGTTTAAAAAATCAAATATATAAGGGTCTTTTAGGGTTTGCTGGGCTAACTCTGATTGTTCTGGAGGCAAGGTAGCGGAAAAGTTGTTGACCGCTTTGCCTTCTCGTTGCCAGCGCTGGCCGTCTATCTGATGCACCAACACATTACGGCTCCACCCCTGCTGAAAAGTAGTTTTTACGTAATATAGGGCTTCATCGATACTCTTGCATTTACTGATGATCTTAAGATTATGCCCCCAAGGTATTTGGGTTAATTGGTCAACAGGCTGTTGGCCAATTGAAGGGGTTGCCGCGTAGAACAAATACCACTGACGAATGTATTTAATATTACTTAGAGAAAAACCTTTAATATTTGGAAACTCAGCAATTAAATCAGTACTCAGTTGCTTTAAAAAACCATCACCCCATTTTGCATCGACTTGTCGTCGAACAATATCTTCACCCAATTCCCAATATAGTTGCAACAAACTGCTATTCACTTTAAGCGCGGCTTTAATTTGGGTTTGTAGGACTTTTTGCTTGAGGTGTTTCAGCCAATGTTTGTAGTGCGTATTACTGGCTAGGGGAGAATGTTGTGTGGTGTTCATTATTAAATCCTTTTAATAAATGGGTGGGGGATGGTTGGTATTAATTCGTTGGTATTTTATCGATACAAAGCCGCTGTGTCACTCCCTTCAACACCCCCACTCTATCCGCCAGCCATTCCGATTCTTCTGCGCCTATTTCGTAGTGCTCGGAGTAGCGTGCTTCGATGTAGGCTTTTTTGAGTAACTCAAAACTGCGGCGTTGGCGTTTACTGTCTTGAAGGAAGACGGTGCTGAAATTTTCTGCGTGCGGGTACTAAGCTGCCAAGCACCGATAAAAAATGAGCACTATTGGCATTCTTACTCACGAATCCCCTCTAACACCGCCGCACTAAGCACCATTACACAGCCTAGCCATTCGTATAGGCTTAAGCTGACGCCAGTGATGATTAATACCGAGACGACGGCGACGACTAATTCGACCACAATGAGCACCGAACCCCGCCCTGCCCCTAGGCAGGTCACGCCCCACATGCTGCCGAAACTGACGAGCATAATCCAGCCAAGGCCATAGGCAATTGCCCAAAAGATGGTTTGATTATCGGGGAGTTCGCTCGCGACTGGATACCATAATAGGATGCCACCCACCAAGACTAAGCCACCCACAAACATAAAACCGACTTTACTGGTAAAGGGAGTATTGGCGGTAAAGCGAAAAACGATGGCATTCGCCGCTAAAGCGAAACCAGACAGGAGAGCCAAGCCGTCAACCCATGTGAAGGCCGTCCGAGAGACTGTCCACACATCTAAAATGAGGGCTGCGCCAATAATGCAGAGTAATACCGTGATAATTCTGCGTTTATCTATTACCTCGCCTAGCAATAAACGCCCACCTAAAACACTCCATACGGGTAACATATAAAACAAAATCATCACCCGTATGACATCGCCATACAAAATGGAGACTTGGAAAGCCACGTTAGCCAAACCACCAAACAGCGCCACCAGTAACATGAAAGGTAATACTGGCATCCACAATGTACGTTGACGAATAAGCCACGGCAATAACGCTAATGAAATAGAGGCGCTAATAATGAACACTAGATGTAAGCCGTGTAAACCAGCATCACCCAACGCTTTAATAGGCAACCATGTTAAACCCCAACCGATGGAGCTAAACAGTAGAATAATAACCGCGAGCCGAGCGCTCATAACATATGCCTTTGATTGAGAATGCAGTTGATGAAAGATCATGACAATAAGGCGTGCACTTTACTATAGAACGGTAAAAAAGGGATGATAAAAAAATCGCACGTTGATATTGCACTAACAACATTCCTTATCTTAAGGAAGCTTTGAACAAGAACCTCTTAATAAGAACCTATGAATAAGAGATCTCAGCAAGCGGCCTTTTCAAAATACCTTATCTCTGGATCGGCGACAAAATACCCTCTCAGTGATTGCATCACGCCGTTGGCGCTAATATAGCTGAGGTATTTTTGGTGATGCTCAACGCTTTCCCATACTTCGGCAAGTAACATCTGTTGCCCATTTACGACCTCCCCTTCTAGTGAAAAACACACGTCGACAGAAACACAGCCACTAAATGCACGCACATTTGGCAGATTTTCTTCTAAAAAAGGCATCAGTGCTGCCTTTTTATCTGGGTCGATCACACACAATAATTGTACTATAACGCTCATATTACACTCCTTTAGTTTTAAGTAATGACTACAACGATAATGAGGATATTCGAGAGAACTGGAGAGCATCGGCTACTTCTTGTGCCTTGCTCGTAGAGCTCATCCGCTTTAATAAAGTCAGTGCCGCGTGATAGCTCACCACACTGCCATTAGCCGTTAATATATTACTATCGATAACCCAATTTTGGTCATGCTGCACGTCTACTTTTGGGTACAACTTTTGAAAGTCAGCTTCTCCACCTGCCCATGTAGTGGCTTTTTTGCCCTCTAGCACACCGGCCTCTGCCAGCAATAACGCGCCCGAACAATTACTGGATAGCCATTCCACTTGTTTGGCCTGCGACCGAATAAAACTGATTAATGGCTGATTCGATAGTAAAGACTCCATTTCATAGCGAGATGGCACGATAAGCACATCTAGCTTGCCCACTTGATCTATTGAGGTATCGACGCCTAGCTTAAGCCCTTCCTCGGTGGTAATAGTTTCTACGGCCGATATGGAGATGGTTTTGACAGTGTAATCAGAAAACCAACTTAACTTACTCGCCACGCCAAACACTTCTAAAGGCCCCGTAACATCAGACGTGAGTACGCCGTCGTAGACCAAAACACCTATGGTTTTGGTGCCCGCTTGAACGGGTGCAACACACAATAGTAAAAACACATAAACACACATTCGAATAGACATAGTTTTCCTCTCTGCTTTCTTTCTCTGGTAAATTTCTCTGGTTAACTTCAAAGGTTAATTCCACGAAAATTAGAATCTACAAAGACCTAATCACGGATAATTATAGTGAGAATAAAAGCAGGATAAAGTACACTAATTGACTTTTATAAGTGAAGTATATTCATTAATAACATTCGCTATTCACGTAGAATACAAAGAGAACACAGGGTTCTGCATGGACAAACTAAAAACACTACGGTTCTTTGCTTCTATTTGCGAACAGGGTTCTTTTGTTGAAACGGCAAAAGTCTTCGGCACATCCCCTTCAACAATAAGTAAAGCTATCGCCCGCTTAGAGAGCGATTTGCAAGCCCCCTTGTTCACACGTACCATGCGTTCGTTAAAACCGACCGACGCAGGAAAAAACTACTTAACTACCGTTAACAAGTTATTACACGAATTAGATTTAACAGAGGCAGGCTTACGAGACGAACTGACACAGGTTGCGGGCAAACTCACTATTAATACGCCTGTCTCTTATGGGCGCTTATATCTTCGCCCACTCATTGCGCAATTTTGTCAGTCTTATCCCGATATCAACATAGAGTTGATTTATGATGATGCCTACGTAGATATGGTCGATAAAGGTATCGACATCACTATTCGTACAGGTACGTTAATGGATAGTCGGTTAATTGCTCGCAAGCTAAGCCCTATTGATTTTTTAATTTGTGCGCCTGCGGGTTATTTTGCTAATAGATCGAAGCCAAGCCACGACGAATTATTATCACAGCCTTGGATAAACATTCGATTTAAACAAACGGGCAAACTCATGCCGGTTATACTAAAAGATAGCCATGGGGCATATAAAGAATATTACCCTAAGAGTACTTGCCTGATCGACGACGGTGAAGGTTTAGCGGATTTATGCGCTGATGGCGCAGGGCTAGCACAAATGCCGCACTTCATCGCTCGACAACATATTCTTAATAAAACCATTGATGTGTTATATCCACCTTACTCCCCTAAGAGCTATGGTGTCTTTACCTTATATACCAAGCAAGATAAAACGCCGCCAAAAATAACCGCCTTTATTGATTTTTTACAACAATGGCTACTCTCTATTGGCGAAGCACTTGGGCAAAAAATACGCTAATAAATAGCTGCCATCAAAAAACCATCACAGATTATTTTTATGCATTTACCTATTATTTATCAGGATGAATACTTAGTTGCCATCCACAAGCCCGCAGATTTGTTAGTACATAAAAGTTTAATTGATAAACACGAAACCCAATACGCCATGCAAATATTGCGCGATCAAATGGGGCAATGGGTTTACCCACTGCATCGTTTAGATCGCCCCACGTCTGGCGTGTTATTGTTTGGTTTGTCAAAAGAGGTCGCCCAATTAATGGGCGAGCAATTTGAACAGCGTCTTTTGCAAAAAACTTACTGGGCGATTGTTCGTGGCTATATCAACAATGAAGGTATTATTGATCACCCCATAAAACCCACCGCCGATTTTAAACGCGACAAACAACGTATTGCACAAAAAGAAGCGCAAGACGCGGTGACTGGCTATCGTCGTTTAGGGACATTAGAACTACCCTATTGTGTCGATCAGCTTCCAAGCTCTCGTTATTCTTTAGTTGAGCTTTCACCCCAAACTGGACGCAAACACCAATTACGCAAACATTTAAAACATCTTAGCCATCCTATTATTGGCGACCCTAAATACGGTAAAAGCAAACACAATCACTTTTTCAAAGCACATTTTAATTGTCATCGCTTATTGTTAGCGGCGACACAACTCACTCTCACACACCCCATCACACAGACTCCACTGACAATATCCGCTCCAGTTGAGGATGTCTTTAGTGATATATCATCACTATTTACACAATAAGATTTGTGATTCACTTCACGCTTCCAGTTCCTTTTGGCACAAAAATCATTTCATAAAATTGTCACGTTGACAATTTATGGTGTGCTCTATTACATACCATTTTTACTATATTCATTGGCATGATGTTATGAAGCACAAAACACATTACCGCACAGTGTGGTTATCTGATATTCACTTGGGTTGCAAAGACTGCAAAGCAGAATACTTACTCGATTTTTTAAACCACTCCACCATCGACACCTTATTTTTGGTGGGTGATATTATTGATTTGTGGGCGTTAAGCAAAAAATTCCTTTGGCCTGCGTCACACAATACTTTGCTGCACAAACTGCTCTCGTTGCCGGATACCGATGCATCGGGCCATCAAACTCGTGTGATTTATCTGCCCGGCAATCACGATGAACCAGCTCAACAATATGACAACATGTCCTTCGGACATGTTGAGATTCGCCGTGAATATATTCACACCACGGCAAATGGAAAAAAACTACTATTACTCCACGGTGACCAATTTGATAGCGAAGTATGTTTTGGTCGCCTACATAATTGGATAGGTGACAAAGCATATGATGTACTCTTACTACTCAACCGTTGGTTCAACGCTATACGTACTAAACATGGCTATCCTTATTGGTCTCTGGCAGGCCATATCAAAACCCGTATTCGCGGTGCCAACGATGCCATTGCCCGTTATCGAGAAGCAGCAATAGCACGAGCAAAAGAAGAGAAGCTAGACGGGATTGTTTGTGGTCATATTCACCACCCCGAAATCACTACTATAGACGGCATCACCTATTACAATGATGGTGACTGGGTAGAAAACTGCTCTGCCTTAACGGAAGACCACCGAGGCAATATGAGCTTGGTCTTTTGGTCAGAAGAGTGGGCCAGACAATCCTCATCACCATTATCGCTAGTAGCCAAAACAAATAAAGTCAAACAAGTTGCTTAGGATCGCGTTAACAAAAATATCATAAACACAGGGTAGGATCCATAAAATATCTTTGATTTTATGAGCTACTCTATGTTTACCGTTGACGCTTTACTCGAAAAACACTACCCCAACATTTCAAGTCATTCGTGGTTACGCAAACCCACCTGCTTTTTTTTACGGTATCTATTAAAAGAAAAAGAAATTAACAGCTTTAGCGCGGAATACCCTCACCTGCACGGCGTAGATTTTGTAGAACAAACATTAGAATATTTTCGCTTTAGTTATTCCACACGCGATACCGAAAAAGAAAACATTCCCACGGAAGGCAGACTAGTGATCATTGCCAACAACCCGATTGGGTCACTTGATGGTTTAGCGTTAATTAAACTCGTCAGTGAAGTGCGCCGAGACATTAAATTGGTAGCGAACGAGGCATCAATGTCGATCACACCGCTACACTCCTTATTACTGCCGATGAATGACGTTAATGGTAATAAAGATAATTCACATAGTGATAATATACACACGCATTTACAAAATGAGGGCACGTTAATTATTTTTCCCGCAGGAGAAGTCTCTCGTTTAAAACCACAAGGGGTAAGAGATAGTCGCTGGCGCAGTGACTTTTTACTGATGGCGTCTAGTGCGCAAGCGCCCATTCTGCCGATCTTTATTGACGGAAAAAATTCGCCGTTATTTTATACCTTGTCGATGATATACAAGCCACTAGCCACATTATTGTTGGTGCGCGAAATGTTTAAACAACGTACAAAACATTTACCCATGCGGGTTGGCGAGCTTATTCCTTACGACAGCTACAACAATAGCTCTATCGCGCCCCATCAAAAAGTGAAGCTACTCCAAAAACACCTGTATCGCCTTGGACAAAATCGGCGTGTTATTTTTACCACTCAAAAATCTATTGCCCCATAGGAGGATCGACAGGCATTATCAAAAGCGATACGCCAATGTGAGCATTTGGGGAGTACCAGCGATGGTAAAGATATTTACCTGTATTCCTACGACAATAGCTCGCCTATTTTGCGTGAGATTGGTCGCTTACGAGAAATTGCCTTCCGCGCGGTCGGTGAAGGAAGTAACAAGCGCCGTGATATTGACCAGTACGACAATGAATACTTTCATCTTATTTTATGGGACAAGCAAGATTTAGAGATTGTCGGCGCATACCGTTTTGGCGATGCCAAACGTCTAACGCAAAGCGCACAAGAGAAGCACTCGCTCTATAGCGCAACGCTGTTTGAATACAACGACAAAATGCAGCCGTACTTTGAACAAGGCTTGGAATTAGGTCGTAGCTTTATTCAGCCTAAATACTGGGGGAAGCGCAGCTTAGATTATTTATGGTATGGCATTGGCGCGTTTTTAAAACATCGCCCACAGTACCGTTATTTATTTGGGCCCGTCTCCATGAGCGATACTTTACCTAGTACTGCGAAAGATTTGCTAGTGTGCTTTTATCAGTTGTACTTTTCTAGCGCAGAAACATTGGCGATATCCAACACCCCCTACCAATTGCCATCATCGGTTGAGGGTATTTTTAAGGGCGATCACTACAAGGAAGATTTTTCGACGTTGAAAAATATGATGAGTAATATGGGCGTTGCGATTCCCACGCTGTATAAACAATATACCGAACTATTTGAAGACGGCGGCGTGCACTTTCTCGGTTTTGGTATCGACCCTGACTTTAATCATTGTGTGGATGGCTTGGTACTAACAGACTTACACAAACTCAAAGAAAAGCGCCGCAAACGCTACATGAGCGAATAGGCGCGCTGCTACTTTAATCTACTGCTTTGATTTACTACTTACTGATCCACGTCATCCATATCTGCCTGCCCTGATATGCGACGACGAATGTGCGACCATGACATGCCCACACCTAATACAATCGCCACAATCACCAACACGATGTATTGAAAAACGACACCGTCTACGACTAACCATTTCATATCTACCAGTACCCAGATAGCACAGCCGAACAATGCCGCCACTAGGCCGATACCAATAGGGCCTAAAGAGCGCAACGTAGCGCGTAAAAAGATTACCCAACCAATGGATAACACAATGCCCGCCAATAACAATATGGGGAGTGATACTCGGACTATTGCATCTTCACTTGGCGATATTTGTTCAATCGCCAAGTGATAAAATGAATATTCAGTGGGGTTGTAGGTCAACATAACCAAGATAAGTGCAAATAAGAAACGAATTGAAAAACTAGAAAAAGTAAACGAAGCGGCCATTATAATAATCTCGATAATACATGTGAATAGAAAGGCAATGGATGAATGCAATTAATTATATACGCGATTTTGACAGCTTATGATATTGCTATCAACTCTCGTCATTTAGAGAGAGAGTCGCAATCACTCGCTAGATGCTTTATCGTATCGCTTCTGTGCATCATCCTTTTGTACAGCGCCATATAAACGGACACCCATATGCTAGAAGAAACCTACGACAAGCTCAGCCCCGATTGCGTGATGGATGCCGTAGAAAGTTTAGGGTTTCATAGCGACGCACGCATATTGGCCTTAAACAGTTATGAAAACCGCGTTTATCAAATTGGCATAGAAGACGGCGAGCCGTTAATTGCCAAGTTCTATCGCCCATTGCGTTGGAGCGACGAACAGATAGAGGAAGAGCATACGTTTACCCAAGCACTATTGAATATTGATGTACCTGTCGTACCGCCCCTTATTTTTAACGATAAAACGCTACACTTACACGCGGGTTATCGCTTTAGTCTATATACCCGCCGCGGCGGACAAGCCCCTTCACTGGATAACGGCGATCATTTAGAAGTCTTAGGGCGGCTAATGGGGCGAGTGCATAACTTAGGTAAAACCGAGCTATTTAAACATCGCCCCGATATTGATATCGCTAGTTATGGCACTGCTAGCCGTGATTTTTTACTAGCAAACGACTTTATCCCTAATAGCTTGCGCCCTGCGTACGAGTCGCTAGCCAATGACCTGATTGATCGTATTCAACACATTTTCGAATCGGTTGAATACACCTCTGTACGCTTACATGGCGATTGCCACGGTGGCAATATTTTGTGGCGCGACGATAGCGCTCACTTTGTTGATTTTGACGATGCCCGTAACGGCCCCGCCATTCAAGACTTATGGATGATGCTTTCTGGCGACTATCAACAGCGTTGCATTCAACTCGCCGATATTTTAGAAGGCTACACTGAGTTTTGTGACTTTAACCCTGCGGAAATCAGTTTAGTGGAGAGCTTACGGACTTTACGCATTTTGCATTACAGCGCGTGGCTAGCAAGACGCTGGAGCGACCCGGCGTTTCCTCATAATTTCCCTTGGTTTAATACCGAACGTTATTGGGCAGAACATATTTTGGAGCTGCGAGAACAATTTGCTGCCCTACAAGAGCCTGCGTTGAAATGGCTATGATGAAAACAGACCGCTACAGGCTCTTCACCCAACAAAAGCGAACAGGTACACTGTTCGCTCTATTTTTTTAACGAGCTACATATACACTAAGAATTTTATGACTAACAATGATCCCGTTTGGGAAATGATGCGCTGCACCTCCCAAGAACACGCCCAACAAGAACCGCTATTAGCGAGCTTTTTGCATGCGACCATACTCAATCACGACAGCCTTGAGGATGCGCTGAGCTATCACCTCGCCAGTAAATTAGACAGCCCAACCGCATCGGCACTACTCATTCGAGAAATCATCGAAGATGCTCTGCAATCGTCCGATACCATTAGCCAAGCCATGCGCGCCGATATTGTCGCAACCTATGAACGCGATTCCGCCTGCGAATGCCTATCTACCCCGTTTTTATTTTATAAAGGCTTTCATGCTTTACAAGCCTACCGTGTGGCACATTGGCTATGGCAACAGAACCGTAAACAATTAGCTTGCTTCTTACAAAACCATATTTCAATGGCGTTTGGTGTCGATATCCACCCTGCAGCGACTATCGGCAAGGGCATTATGCTCGATCATGCGACTGGCATTGTGATTGGTGAAACGGGGGTGGTCGAAGACAACGTCTCCATTATGCAATCGGTCACACTAGGCGGCACCGGTAAAGAATGCGGTGATCGTCACCCTAAAATTAGACAAGGTGTGTTGATTGGTGCTGGCTCGAAGATTTTAGGTAACATCGAAGTTGGCGAAGGCGCGCACGTAAGCTCTGGCAGCGTTGTATTACATCCAGTACCGGCACACACCGTGGTCGCCGGTGTCCCAGCAAAAGTGATTGGTGAATCCGCTACGCTACAGCCAGCGCTGGATATGAATCAGGAGTTACGCTGTAAAAAAACAAAAGATTGATATAACAAGGATAATGCCATGGAATATGTAGAGCTCGTCGCCATTCTCGCGGTACTGCAGTTTTTCTTTTTTGGTTTTATGACCGGACAAGCGCGTAGAATATCAGGTTTGAAAGCTCCAGCGGTTACTGGTGATGAAGGCTTTGAACGCATGTATCGCGTGCAAATTAACACACTAGAAACCTTAGTCGCGCTTATGCCTGCGTTATTACTGGCGGGGCAATATTGGCCTAGCGCTGTGGTCGCTAGTATCGGTGGGGTCTATATTATTGGGCGTTTTATTTACTGGCGCGCCTATGTGACCAACCCATCCAAACGCGCTATTGGTTTTATTTTATCAATACTACCAACGCTGGCGCTTATTTTACTCGCGTTGGGCGGTATTATATTATCACTGATCAATAACTAGAAGCTCACTACATCACTCATATCATTCGTCCCAAGCCAGCACATTAATAATCGGTCTATACCTAAGGCAACACCTGCGCAGTCTGGCATATTGCCTTCGCTTAACGCATCTACCAATAATTGATCGAAAGGTAAGACCGGCAGATTATGAGCTTGACGATAAGCAATATCTTGTTCAAACCGAGCCTGTTGCTCAACTCCGTCATTCAGCTCCCAATAACCATTAGCTAACTCGATTCTATCCACATATATTTCAAACCGCTTAGCCACGATCTGCCCTTGGGAATCTTCCGTGATTTTAGCGAGAGCCGCTTGAGCAGCGGGATAATCGCTAATAGCGACAACGCCAAGGGGCAATTTAGGCTCAATGCAGTGGGTAAACAATAAATCCAGCAAGGTATTTTTATCACCTGCTATCAAGCTTTCATCTATCTCGCCGTTGAGCTCATTCAAAGCACACTGCAATAGTACTTTAGCTGTTGCAACATGGGGATCAATAGATAAATGCTGTTGAAACACTTCTCGATAGGTGAACGCGCTGCAATGCTTTTCGGGGAAGAATAAGGCCAGTAAATTATTTACCTCGCCGATCAACTGCTGCTCCGTCCAGCCAATGCGATACCATTCCAGCATGGTGAACTCTGGGCGATGACGCCGCCCTTGCTCACCTTGGCGAAAAGCTTTTCCTAAATAATATACATCGTGTTGGTAAGCCGCCAATAAGCGCTTCAGAAAAAACTCGGGAGAGGTTTGTAAGTACTCATTACGCCCCAAAACCTTTGTTTTCAGGCTATCAATAAAAGGATCGACCGTGGCATATTCACTCAGAACGGGAACATCTACTTCTAGTACTTGTTGTGCAAGAAAGAACTCCCGCACGATTTGGTATAATTTTGCCCGCTGCTGAAGCGCGGGCAAAGAGGCGCTAGGCTGCCAAGACATTAACTATCTTTTGCGCGACAAAGGTATTCGCCAGTGCGAGTATCCACACGAATCACTTCACCTGTAGACAAAAACAAAGGCACTTTAACCATTGCTCCTGTGACTAAGGTGGCTGGCTTGGTACTACCATTCGCCGTATCGCCTTTTATGCCGGGATCGGTCTGTGCGATTTCTATCTCAACATGGTTTGGTGGGGTAATTACCAATGGCGAGCCGTTATATAAGGTCACGACCACTAGCTCTTGCTCTTTTAACCACTTGTACGATTCACCAACGGCTTTTTTATCGGCTGGATATTGCTCAAAGCTAATGGGATCCATAAAATACCAAAAATCGCCATCGGTATAGAGATACTCCATATCATGATCCATGACATCGGCTCCCTCTAAGGATTCGCCCGATTTAAAGGTGCGCTCCCAAACACGTGCTGTGTTAAGGTTGCGTAGCTTTACACGGTTAAACGCCTGCCCTTTACCGGGCTTAACAAATTCATTTTCTAAAATAGCGCACGGCTCGCCATCTAGCATGACTTTTAAACCGCTGCGAAATTCACTGGTAGAATAGTTACCCATTATTTCCTCAAATTTATATAGTGTTGAAAAGCGTAATGATACATCGAACCGCCGCCGCATGGCAGGGCATTAC
>Ga0233426_10003478_pt1 | contig 12427 bp, 5 predicted proteins | sample SI_118_April2016_6_FD_179875 | JGI IMG/M metagenome (GOLD analysis project Ga0233426, IMG submission 179875) | Seawater microbial communities from Saanich Inlet, British Columbia, Canada - SI_118_April2016_10_MG | ecosystem: Environmental > Aquatic > Marine > Inlet | place: Canada: British... | reverse complement strand
GAAGGAACGTGCTGAAGGGTAAAATCCGCGATCGATTCCGATCTCCAAGGTTCCACGCGATCCAATTTCCGGATCCAATCCACTGTAATTCGTGAACGTAAAGAGATTGCTCGCCGCAACGTAGACACGGAACTTCGATATTTTCATCTGCTCGAGCACGGAAGCCGGCAGCGTGTATCCCAATTGTAAGTTTTTGACTCGCATGTATGAACCGTCTTCAATGAAACGATCAGAAACGCGGTTGTTCTGGTTGGGATCAGAATGGGAGATGCGAGGATGGATATCGCTCGTGCCCTCTCCTGTCCAACGCTCCAATGCAGATACCGGCAAATTCGTCGTGTTCAAGTCATAACGGAATACACCGTTGTAAAGATCGTTGCCATGAGAACCTTGCAAGAACAAGCTCAAATCAAATCCTTTGTGCTTCACTTCCATGTTGAGTCCATAGGTGAAATCCGGATGAGGATTTCCGATCTGAACCTTGTCATCACCGTCAACCACACCATCGCCATTTTGATCGACAAATCGAACATCTCCCGCTTGTGCGTCAGGCAAAGCCGTGTAGGCCGTTGCCTCCGCATCTGTCTGGAAAATACCGTCGGTTTCGTAGCCATAGAAATAAGCAATTGGCATTCCGATCTCCGTGTAAGAAACAAAGTCGCCCGCACCAAAGACATTGCCCGTAGAGATCGGTTGTCCACCTTCACCAAGACCAGTCACCTCATTCTTAATGAATGCGATATTACCTCCAATGCTATAGTTCCAATCACCCACTTGATTGCGGTGATTCAATGCCAATTCCACTCCGCTATTCTTCGCAGAAGCCACGTTGGTAGCAGAAGGGCTGAATCCAACAACACCGGGCAATGGAACAACAGCTAGCATATCATTCGTGCTCTTCACAAAGTAGTCCAACACGATGTTGAGCTTCCCTTTGTAAAGGTCTGCATCCAAACCAAAGTTGGTCTGAACCACCGTTTCCCATTTCAAGTCAGGATTCGATGTATTGACAGGACCGGCTCCATTGACTTGCTGTTGGTCTGGACCGAACGTGTAGTTCAAGCCATTAAAGACCAGTGAGGTATAGTCAAAGTTTCCAATGCCATCCGCATTTCCATTCTGACCCCAGCTTCCACGAAGCTTGAGGAAATCGATCCAATCTTTCTCCGCTACCCATGGCAATTCTGTCAGGTTGTATGCTGCTGAAAGCGATGGGAAAACACCGTAGCGATTGTTTGCTCCAAAACGAGACGAACCGTCCCGGCGAACTGTACCTGAGAATGACCACGCATTGCCCAAGCTATAGTTGATCCGCATGAATTGCGCCACAAAAGACGATTCACTTACACCACCATTCGCTGAAGGAGCCTGCTCGGCTGAATTCAAACTGTTGTTGAGATACGCATACTCAACTTCGTTGGAGACCAAGCTGTCGCGTGAGCCATAAAAGTTCGTGTAGTGATTTCGCAAGGCTGAGTAACCAGCTGTGACTTGGATATCATCCCCGTTTTGGAATTCCTTCGTGTAGTCCAACGTGTTCTCCCACTGCCATGTGCTCCACTTGTTTTCACCCCGAACCAATGAATTGGTTTCACGCCACTCATAGGCTGGACGATTCGGGTCATTTGGTCCAATGCCCAGATCGTACGTCGGGCTGAAAATCGTTTGTGATCCCAAGCTCAAATCCACGGACATCGTTGAACGGAATTTGAGGTTGGAAAGAATGTCATACTCACCGAAAGTGGATCCAACAAAACGGTTGGTCACCCACTGGTCATTGGTGAGTGCAATTTGATTCGCCGGATTGGCAATGTCTGAATCAATGAATTCCGAGTACGCGAACGAACCATCTGGTCGTCTAGCGGCTGTCGTAGGATCCATATTCAAGGCGCGTCCTACAGGCGTTGCAAATTCATTGTTCTCGGCCAATGCTGATCGGTCGAGGTAGGTGAAGTTGACATTTTGTCCTGTTCGGAATTTCTCTCCCGCTTCTTGTCGTGTGTTGACACGGAAGGTATACCGCTCAAAGCGTCCTTTCTCACCGCCAATAATACCATCTTGAGTGAAGTAACTGCCTCCAATGGCCGTAGACGACTTCGCCGTACCGTTGGTGAAACTAAACGAATGGTTCATCATGGGCGCGCGCTCGAAAATCTCATCCTGCCAATCGAACCCTTCGCCTAAAGCCGCTGGGTTGGACAACGCAGCCAATGGAGTCAACCCTCCTGCTGAACGGCTTTCGTTCATCAGAATGGCATACTCCTCTGCGTTCAAAAGAGCCATGTACTTCCAAGGCTCTTGAATGCCGTAATAGCTTTCATACGTGATTTGAGCTTTCTGATTTTTTGAACCGGATTTGGTGGTGATCAAAACGACACCGTTACCGCCTCGGGCTCCATAGATGGCAGCCGATGCCGCATCCTTCAAAATTGAAATTGACTCGATGTCCGATGGATTCAGGTAATCGATGCCTCCACTTGGGATGCCATCCACCACAAACAACGGCTCGGCGTTGTTCAACGAACCTGTACCCCGAATTCGAATCGACTGGGTTGAACCCGGCTGACCGGAGTTCTGAGTGACTTGAACACCCGCAGCCCGACCTTGCAAAGCCTGCTCTGTTCTCAAAACAGGCAACGAAGTGATTTCCTTCGTGCTGATCGTTCCTACGGCGCCTGAAATCTTGCTCCGCTTTTGGTTACCGTATCCCATGACAATGGCTTCATCCAAGCTTTCAATGTCTGGAATAAGCGTAACGTCAATGGAGGGCTCGGAACCAACGACTTTGTCTTGGTTCACATAGCCAATGAAAGAAAACGTCAAGACAGCATTATCCGAGGCTACACTTAACGTGTAACGGCCATCGATGTCTGTGAACGTGGCGTTTTGGGTCCCTTTTTCGACGACAGTAACGCCGGGGATCCCTGAGTTTTCATCGGCCGATGTCACCACGCCCGTAACCGACCTTCCTTGAGAGAAGGCGGTTACGAGACAGGTGGCAATCAGACCAAATGCTAAGAGCAATTTTTTCATAAGAAATTCAAGTCATTTGATCAATCAAGTAACAAAAAAGGCAAGGTGAGTGTCACGTGTTTATTTTTTTACTCCAAAAAACAGTGACATGTGACAGTGACAAGGCTTATTGAATCACAACAAGCTTACGCGTTGCATTCAATCCAGAAGCTTGAGCATTGACAAAGTAGATGCCTGGGGCATAGCCTGTCAAATTCAAAGTCCATACTTCCGTTCCAGCAGGGATGCGGAATTGCTCAACCAAGGCTCCAGAGAAACCGACAATGTTCAGCGTGCGTGATGTCGCCAAAGCAACAGGGAATCGCAACGTAGCTGATTCGCTTGCCATCGAAGGAGTCAATTCAAACGCGGCCGCATCCAATTCTGAAACGCCATTGCTTGTTTCACATTCAATGCAAGCATTGAAGCAGAAAGCGGTTGTAGTCAAGTCTTCTGCTCCTTCTACCATCACGTAGCGATTCGTGTAAATCGAATCGGCCGTTGTGACAGTGCATGCACCATGTACGATGGGGTCAAAAATCTCTTCTGATCCGTTGTGGATGAACTTGTACTCGTGTCCACCAGCAGCCAACTCAACGGTCACTTCATAAATACCGTCTCCATCTTCGTCTGTCATCGGTGTGGCCGTGTTGTTCCATCCATTGACTGAGCCTCCGAAGATATTCACTGTATTCACAACCGCTGCTTCTGACAGATCAACTCGGAACGTTACAGCTGCAATATCAACCTGCTCGCAAGAACCGTCGGTAGAGCATTGTCCGAAGCATGTGCTAATCGTTGTCGCGCCGTTGATTGGGCCGACCGTACGGTCATTGTAGTTTTCTGGATCGCCACAAGGAAGACCTGCGAGGTTTTCTTTGCACGACCAATCTCCACAAGCACCGTTGGTAAATGCGTAGTAGCCCGTGTATCCAGACGCCAAGCTCATGGTGATGCTGTAAATGCCATCGCCATCTTCGTCAGTCATCATGTTGTCTCCAGGAACGCCAAAGTCAGCACCTCCTGCCAAGTACGCTCCCGTAGGATCCACTTCTTCATTGGCCATGTTGACATTGAACGTGACATTGTAGGGGCCATCGCCACCCGTGGTGTCTTGACACGCACCGCAAGAATTGAAGCAATAAGCATCCGTGACAAACGCGTCCGCTGTTTCAAGATTCAAAATTCGGTTTGTGTAGGCTCCACTCGTTAGGGTGCATTCTACATAGGTAGAATCAAACGCTTCATTGCCACCTGGTCCGTTTTGAAACAAGTATTCATATACGGAGCCAGACTCCAAAGATGCTGTGTGCTCAAAGACATTGTCTCCGTCTTCATCCGTCATCGGAATGGAGCCCCAGCCATCAAACCCAGCGTGAAGAAAAACACCGGCTGTCACGATCTGCTCGGCCATGTTCACACGGAAGGTCACATCTGCAGAAGAAACTGATGCGCAAGAACCGTCTGTTGAGCATTGAGAAAAGCAGGTAGAATACGTTGCGTCGCCCGTAACAGTAGGTAATTCACGATCACTCCACGTTCCAAACGCACAGCTTTGACCTACGATATTCTCTTTGCAAGAATAATCTAAGCAAGCTCCGTTGGTGAAGGTGTATGCTCCGGTGTAGTCCAATGGCATGGCCATGGTAATCGTCCAGACGCCATCTCCATCATCGTCCGCCAGGGGATTGTCACCAGGAAGACCAAAGTAATCGCCACCAGCAAGAAATACGCCCTCAGGAGAGACTGTTTCGTTGGCCATGTTCACCTCCCAGGTGATTAGACCAACTTGGGCCATCATGGCCATTGATGCGGCCATAAAGGCCAGGGTAAAAATGTGCTTCATTTTGAAGGGTTTAGTTGTTATCGATGTGAATGTACGTGAATGCCTATGACTTCATCCTTGACTCGAATTCCGAAAGAACCCGGCTCAACGATGCGCTCTAAATCTCGGTTGACAAAAGCGAGTTCCTCAACAGCCAGTTCAAAACGAACTTCTTTCGTTTCGTTGGGATTCAAGGTGACCCGTTGAAATGCGCGCAATCGATCCACACTTGGTGTAATCGTAGCCACACTGTCTTGGCTGAATAAATGGACCACCTCCGCAGTGGATTGATCACTGTTGTTGGTGAGCGTGACGGTAAATGCCATCACATCGGTCAAGGAATAGTCCGATTGATCCGACTGCAAATTCGAATAGGTGACCTCACTGTAGCTCAACCCATGTCCAAAACGGAACTGCGGGTTGAACGCATTGGTTCCAAATTTCGTGTCTATTTGCTCTGTGTATTTGTGGTCATACGTCATGTGCGATGATGCGTGGCGCGGCCAAGTGAATGGCAGTCGCCCGCTGGGATTGAAAGAACCATCCAATACCTGAGCAATCGCATCTGCACCATAATCTCCTGGCAAATAAGCCATCACGATGGCATCCATAAGTGGCTCCACATCCGCAAATGGACGAGGACGCCCTTCAATGAACACGGCTACTATTGGCACGCCCGTGGCATGGACCGCTCGGACCAACGCTTTTTGGTTGGCAAAGAGCGAGATGTCCTCAACATTCCCGACAATCTCTGTGTACGGCATTTCACCTAAGGCCAAAACGACGCATTGCGGCTGAGCTCGTTGGATGGACCTTACCACGCGATCGATGTCCACGTCCGTGAATTCCATCGTCAGATCTTCACGCTTTGTTCGACTGGATCCCCACCGCGTTTCCAACGCTTCCACCAAAGTTGGACGTCCTGGGGTATTGTAGGTGGGGTCTACCCCCTGCCAAGTCCCTGTCCATCCACCGTTCAACGCATTCAAACTATGAGCCGTAGGCCCTGTCACAAAAACAACGCCTTCACCACCGATGGGCAAAATGGGCTGATCGGCATACACCGCATGTTGTCCTTCGTTCTTCAAAAGCGTGATGGACTCCAAGGCTGCGCGTGCCGCGGCACCTTCGAGTGATTCCTTCGCTGGATAGGTCGCAAGCGATGGAGGAAAACCGCCATTCTCAAACAAACCCAATCGGTATTTCATGGTCAATATTCGACGCACCGATACGTCCAATCGCTGCTCCGATATCGTGCCTTCGTTGACCAGTTCAATCAACGCATCACTGAACTCCAAGTCCAATGGCACCATGGCCATATCAATGCCCGCTTCAACGGCCATCCGCGTGGCTTCTTTGTAGTCATGTGCAATCCGATGGCGGGTAACGAGGTATTTTACATCTTCCCAATCCGTCACCGCGACTCCTTCAAAACCCATCTCATCCCGCAACAGGTCCGTCAAAATGACTTTATTGGAGTGCACTGGGATTCCATTCATTTCCCCACTGTTGACCATAATGGACATGGCCCCCGCATCAACGCATGCCTGAAAGGAGGGCACGAAGTACTCACGAAGCTGGCGTTCTGGAATCCATCCCGGCGTGCGGTCTTTGCCGCTCAGTGTCAACCCGTATCCCAAGAAATGCTTCAACGTCGCCGCAATTGGGGACGGTCCTTCCTGGTATCCTTTGACTAAAGCGACACCCATTTCACTCGCCAAAAGTGGGTCCTCACCAAACGTTTCCCAAAATCGAGGCCAACGCGGATCGCGTCCCAGATCCACAACAGGAGAGAAATTCCAAGGAATGCCCGATGCCAAAACTTCACTTGCGGTGTTCTCGGCTCCTTTCCGAACCAACTCCGTATTCCACGTTGCAGCCAATCCAATTTGTTGAGGTCCAAGAACGGCACCTGCAGTGTACGTTGCCCCGTGAATGGCATCGACGCCATACAAAACGGGAATACCCGATGCTTTGCTTGCTGCCGCCGACTGAATGCCTGTGATGAACTCATGCCATTTTTCAGGCGAGTGTTCGTGGTTGCCACAATTTAAAATACTGCCAACTCGATAATCCAACAAAGCCCGTCGAACCTTGGCTGTGTCCAAATGCTGCGGCTCCGCGAGATCATATGGTGAACCGATTGCGATGGCGCCCAAGGTCAATTGCGTCATCTCCCCCACTTTGTCCTGAATGCTCAGGGTCGCTAAAATAGAATCGACAAATGCGCCTTCCCTTGATTGGGTTTCTGAAGACGGTTGTTCACCGCACCCCACAGACATGAGCAGCGCTATCGCCGTCACAGCCCCCAATCCAATGGACTTCATTCTTTCAATTAACGACCTGTTCATTCGCACCATGTTTCATTCTATTCAATCACAAATATCTTGTAAAAGTGTTGAAAATACAATTACTCTAAAAATCTATATCCCAATCGGGATTTGAACTTTTCAACATTCCAGTAAAACCAAGCCTCTTAGCAACCATTTAAAGGTGCAAAGATGCGGGAAAGCAGCAAAAGAAATGCTGCGGATTTTTACTCGTTTCATGTAGTTTTGACACTCCACCCATGGCTTCTCCTTCCTCATACGTCATCAAGACATACCGCTGGTCTGTTTATGTGCTCACCCTTTGCATTCTGAGCGCTTGCGGCACGGATCACCCCAATCCATTTTCACCGGACTCTTGGTCCCTGGATGGTGCATGGGAGTTTAGAGAATCAACGGATTCCATTTGGCAACCCGCTGCCGTTCCAGGGGATGTCATCACCGACCTGATGAACGCGGGGTTGCGGGATTCTCCATATCAACAAACCAACGAGCGATTGAGCGCGCCTTTGGAAACCAAAGAATGGATCTATCAAACAGAATTTGACCTTCCAAATCCATTGGATGCATCCTTTGAATTGATCTTTGAAGGAATCGATACCTACTCCACCATTCTTCTCAATGATGAAATCCTTGGTGAGACAGACAATGCGCACCGGGCGTATCGCTTTCCAGCCACCAACCTTCGAGTTGGCATCAACACCCTGCAAGTCCGATTGCATTCAGCGGTTGTTGAAGGCCAACAAAAGCTAGACGCCTCTCCTTGGCTCATTCCGGTCAGCAATGAAGATCGACCTCAAGGAAAACAAACGAGCAGCGTTTCCCGCAAGGCGTACTATCAATTTGGATGGGATTGGGGACCGCGATTGGTTTCTGCGGGTATTTGGAAAAGTGTTTCACTTGTGAAAACGAGGAACTCGGCCCCTCAGAACATGCGCTTGGACCTCTTCGAGCTTGACGAAGAGAATGCGACTTACCACGTGCGTCTTGACGCAACGGATTCACTGGAATGGCAATTGGACGGACCGAGCGGATCCCCAGTTCAATACGAGATGACGCCCGTTCATGATTCATTGTGGCAATTGACCATTGCTGCGCCTCAACGCTGGTGGCCGCGGGACATGGGAGACCAACCGCTCTACACCCTGCGTTGCAGCAATACCGGGGGAAGCCAATCGCTTCGATTCGGGATCCGTTCTATTGAGTGGATTCGTGAACGCGACGAGCTAGGCCGAAGTTTTGCCTGCCACGTCAATGGACACAAGGTGTTCGCGCGCGGTGCCAACATCGTTCCGGCCGATTTTTTCCCGGTTCGTGCACGGGAACGGGTTGAGGAGACCCTGCAACAGGCAATCGCCGGCAACATGAACATGCTTCGTGTATGGGGTGGCGCTATATACGGAGAAGACTCCTTCTATGATCGATGCGACGAACTGGGACTGCTTGTGTGGCAAGATTTTATGTTCGCCTGTTGCATGGTCCCAGGGGACTCCGGCTATGCTGCTTCTGTGGAAGCCGAGGCACGACACAACGTCCAACGCCTGCGACATCATCCCAGTTTGGCGATTTGGTGTGGCAACAATGAATCCGAAAAAGCTTGGAAAACTTGGGGATGGCCAAACCTATATGGACTGTCCTCCCAAGATTCGGTGGCGGTTCAACGGGCATACGACTCGGTATTTGGTGCTTTGCTCCCGCAAATCGTCGCTGAGGAGTCCGACCAATTTTATTGGGCCTCTTCCCCTATGAAGGATCCGCTGCATCAAAAAGAACACGGCATCTCTGGTGACGAACATGCTTGGCGTGTTTGGTTTGACACCTTGGATTTTGACTACTACTCCAACCACGAGGGACGATTTGCAAGTGAATATGGTCTTCAAAGCCTACCCAATCGCCACACGCTCGAAGCCGTCGGAATCCATGCCTTTGACGATGAAGCCCTTCAGTTTCGTCAGCGTTCGAAAATGGAGTGGCTCCAACCTGGCTTGGACGGCTGGGGCATGATGCGGATCTATGCCAAACGCTATGCAGCCGATCCCGAGATTGAGTCGGACCATACGGACGCTCTAGACCGATGGATTTATCTGACTCAACTCACCCAGGCCGAAGGATTGCGTGAAGCCTTGGAGCGACACCGTTTCAGTCGCGGGAAAACGAGCGGCTCATTGTACTGGCAACTCAACGATGTCTGGCCAACCGTTTCCTGGTCCACCGTGGATCACGCGGGCAGATGGAAATTGGCACATCACGCCGTAAGCCACGCCAACCAACCACAGCGGGTAGTGATTGACCGAACAGACCTGGACTCCTTGCGCACGGCATGGATCAATTCGTCGAACCAGCACATCCAAGGTGTGGTCACACTGGAATGCATCGATTGGTCGGGAACGGTCGTGCACTCGGCTCAAATCACCTGCGATGCCCCTCCTTTCTCAGAGCAGGAAAAAAACTGGGGGGCGCTGCCAACCTGGATCAGCCGCAGCGCTCAACAAGCCCTGCGTTGGAAATGGGAATCGGTTGATGGTCGCATCATGGATCACGGGGTTCAGCGTTTTGCCAAGCCTTCTGAGCTGCAATTGCCCGAGGCACGCGTCTCATTTAAAAAAGAAGGACAAGGGATAACGCTGACAACCGATTCTGTGGCTTACGGCGTTCAATTGACATCGAGCATTCCGGGACGCTTCTCATCCAATGGCATGACGCTCGTGCCCCATGAAGCGGTGTGGGTTGAGTTTTTTCCGGAACAAAAAGGAGCGAAAATGGGCGACATTACCGTGCGCCATTTGGCGCAATTCCAACGTCACTGAATCGCGAGCAACTCGTATTCTCGCCCCTGAAAGGTCACAACGTCCTCCACACGAGACCCCATCAGAGCCTGCCCCAGCGGAGAGGCCCCGGAAAGGACAAAACAAAACACCCCGTCCACTTCAATTTTCCCGAGCCCTACAGACATCAAAAACTCTCCATGATTCGTCTGCAACCATGCTCCGGGCTGGACCGTTTGGCGAAACGACCACGAGATGTTTTTGACCTCATTTCTCAGCACCCTCGCCTTTTGCAATTGCTGTTCGGCGCGTTGGATTTCCGCATCCATCATGGCCCTGCCTGTTTCGTGCTTGTCTCCGGCGGTGCTTTTCGATGCGGTATTGCGTGATTCAGTCAGCCCATCAAGGGTCCATACTGCAGCATCAATTCTTTGCGACAACGCGTGATTGACGGCGTCCACAACGGCCATTTTTCGAGCAACATTCATACCCAACAAAGGAATGCGAAATCGCGCAATTCAACACCACCAAAAAGCCTCTTAAAATTTTCAATTTTAACACCTGATTTCAATTGGGAAAATTCACTAATATTGCCCTCAAGAATTGCACAATGCACCTCTTATCGCACTTGCACCGTCCATTGCTTTTCGCTTCGCTGATTGCGAATCGCCTGAGGATTTCAGTCCTCCGGAAGAACTGTGCTTTTGCATTCCGGCTCTGAGCGGGAAGGGCACTACGGCGTCTATTGATGGCATCAATGGGTCCGGTAGCTTCCTGTCATTACCCTTCCATTTTCCCGATTTCCGTTCCGATGAAACTCCAATACATCGACCTCGTGGACCAAACATTCGATTGGCCTCAAGAGGAATTCCAATTGCACAATGACCAGCTGCAATTCCATGGTGTCCACATGATGGACTTGGTCAAAACACACGGTTCCCCGCTGAGAATTACCTATTTGCCCAAAATTGGCGAGAACATCCGTCGCGCGCATGGCTGGTTTCGTTCGGCGATGGAAAAACTCGACTACCCTGCGGCTTACCACTATTGCTATGTCACCAAGAGCTCTCATTTTCGGCACATCACTGAAGAAGTTCTCAAGCATGGGGCTCACATCGAAACATCCTCTCCATTTGACCTGGACATCCTGCGGGCATTGGAGTTGGACGGGAAATTGGACCGCAAAGCGACCATCATCTGCAATGGATTCAAGACCGATGACTACATCGATCGGATTGCACAGCTGAGAGGCGATGGCTTTGAAGGCATCCTCCCGGTAATCGACAACGAAGATGAGTTTGCCCGCCTCGCAAAGCATGTTCTCGAGCCCATGCGCGTGGGCATTCGAATCGCCACCGAAGAAGAACCCAAGTTTGCCTTCTACACTTCCCGCCTAGGCATTGGTTATCATCGCATCATGGCGTTTTACGAGGAGCAACTGCAACACGCAAAGCACCTCGAGCTCAACATGTTGCATTTTTTCTGTAACACCGGCATCCGAGACACCGCTTATTATTGGAATGAGTTGAGGAAGGCCCTGCGTGTGTATGCCGAATTGCGCAAAGTTTGCCCCACACTCACTGCACTGAACATCGGTGGTGGTTTGCCTACAAAAAACTCCTTGGCGTTTGATTACGATTACGCCTACATGGTGGAGGCGATTTTGGAGCAAATCCAAGTGGCTTGTCAGGAAGCCGGGGTACCCGTACCCGATATCTACACAGAATTTGGCTCTTTTACCGTGGGAGAAGCCGGTGCCACCGTCTTCAAAATAATTCACCAAAAGAAGCAAAACGATCGCGAAAAATGGAATCTCATTGACTCATCGTTCATGACCACTTTGCCCGATTCATGGGCCATCAACAAGCGATTCCTGATGCTCCCTCTGAATCGGTGGAGCGATCCCTATGAACGCATTTTTCTGGGTGGATTGACTTGCGACAGTGATGATTATTACAATTCGGAGCAACACTTGAACGCCATCTACCTCCCGCAATACCAACCCGAGCAACCGCTTTACATCGGCTTCTTCAATACGGGAGCCTATCAGGACAACATCAGCGGACATGGTGGTGTCCACCATTGTTTGATTCCTGGTTTGAAGCACGTGCTTGTCGATCGCGATGAAAAGGATGCGTTGACCTATCACGTGTTTAGTCAGGCGCAAACAGCACCCGAAGTGCTCAGCATGCTCGGTTATGCTAGCGACCGAACAAATACCGATACCGCATCCTTCTCCAAAACGGGTTCTAGCCGGCGCATTGAACCGTTGCATGCGGAACCGCACAACGACCAAACCCCCTCGAATTCTAAAGACCATGAATAGATTGTATGCAGGAATGGATTCTCCTTTGAGCGCAGCGGCCTCTCAGCGGGCGGTCATCATCCCGGTGCCATATGATGGCACGAGCACCTGGGGCAAAGGTGCTGACCGAGGTCCCGCAGCCTTATTGAACGCCACGGACAACATGGAGGTCTACGACATGGAGACCGGGACA
>Ga0233426_10003473_pt1 | contig 12433 bp, 8 predicted proteins | sample SI_118_April2016_6_FD_179875 | JGI IMG/M metagenome (GOLD analysis project Ga0233426, IMG submission 179875) | Seawater microbial communities from Saanich Inlet, British Columbia, Canada - SI_118_April2016_10_MG | ecosystem: Environmental > Aquatic > Marine > Inlet | place: Canada: British... | reverse complement strand
ATCGCTTGATCGCGTCCAACGCGAACGGGTCGAGGCCGCGATGGTGCGCGGGGATTTGCGGGCTATCGTTTGCACTGGCTCACTTGATTTGGGGATCGACTGGGGCGACGTGGACCTTGTGATCCAGATTGGCGCACCCAAGAACGTGAAGCGGCTTGTGCAGCGCATTGGGCGTGCAAACCATCGCTATAACGCCCCCTCAAAAGCGCTACTGGTACCTGCGAACCGCATGGAAGTCGTAGAATGTATCGCCGCACTGCAAGCTGTGAAAGAGCATGATCTAGACGGCGATCCCCGTGGCACTGGCCCGCTGGATGTCATGTGCCAACACATCCTTATTCGTGCCTGCGCGGGACCGATTGATCCGGGCACACTCTACCCTGAGATCAAAGGCGTGGGGGCCTATAGTGATCTGACGCGCGTGACCTTCGATGACTGTTTTGATTTCTGCGCAACGGGTGGTTATGCGCTGCGGGCCTACGACAAATGGAAACGCTTAATGCAGCGCCCCGATGGTCTTTGGATTTTGCGTGATCCGCGTTCCAGCCAGCGTATCAGGATGAACATCGGCACAATCCAAGACACAGACACGCTAAAAGTTCGAATGAAAGGCCGTCGCGGCGGCAAGCCTTTAGGCGAAGTCGAAGAGAGTTTTGCCGCCACACTGACACCGGGCGACACGTTTCTGATAGGCGGTCAAATCGTGCGCTACGAACGTCTTCGTGAAATGACCGTCGAAGTCACCCGCCGCGCCGATAAGAAACCTAAAGTAGCGACGTTTTCAGGCACAAAATTCGCAACATCAACGCAGTTAAGCCAGCGTATTCTGCGTATGTTTCAGCAAGAGGCTTGGCCCGAACTTCCCGCACATACCGCCGATTGGTTGACCCTTCAACGCGGATCAAGCACCCTGCCAAAACCCGGTAGATTGTTGATTGAGAGCTTTCCACACGACGATCGCAGCCATACCGTTGTCTATGGGTTCGCAGGTCGCAACGCCCAACAAACACTGGGTTTGCTACTGTCCAAGCGCATGGAAGACCTCGGGTACGATCCATTGGGTTTTGTCGCAACCGACTATGCAACGCTGTTCTGGGGGCTAAAACCTGTCGTTGACCCCGACGCATTGATGAACACTGAAACGTTGGAACACGGGCTAGAACAATGGTTGGCTGGCAACGCCTTGATCAAGCGCACCTTTCGCGCCTCTGCCACCATCGCGGGTTTGATTGAACGTAATCTACCCTCGCAACGCAAAAACGGACGCCAAGCCACCTTCAGCTCAGACATTCTGTATGACACACTGCACAAATACGACCCAGACCACCTTCTTTTACGGATCACCAAACAAGAAGCTCTACGTGGTTTGGTCGATTTTGGACGCATCCGCGACATGCTGGATCGCACATGCGGGCGCATCGATTTTGTAACTCTGAACCGTGTCAGCCCGCTTGCCGCGCCCATGTTTCTAGAGATGGGCCGTGTGCCGATAAAAGGGGCTGGTGAAGAACGTCTGTTGGCCGCTGAAACTGCTGCGTTGATGGATGCTGCTGGCTTGGGATAAGAACAGGGCATGAGCCATTACGCATTCACATTTTACGGCGAAATCCTTCACGCTCTTGCTTCTGGCGCGTTGTATTGGCCTGAACAAAATCTACTGTGCGTGTCCGATCTACATTTCGGAAAAGCGCAGCGCTACGCCGTGCAAGGTGGAAGCACACTGCCACCCTATGACACCCATGACACGCTGATGCGTTTGAGCGATGACATATCAAACACACAAGCAAAGACGGTAATTTGTCTTGGCGATAGTTTTGATCGAATCGACGCAAGCAGCAACATGGACGACCACGCTCACGACTGGATCACAAGGCTACAAGCGGGGCGAGATTGGATTTGGATTGAGGGAAACCATGATCCGGGACCCATTGGCTTGGGAGGCAAGCATGTAGCAAACTATTCAGCAGGATCCATAAACTTCCGCCACATAACAGACGCGGCGACACGCGGGGAAATATCTGGCCATTACCATCCAAAGGTCACTTTGAAACTCTCAAAACGCAGCGTTTCCAAACGGTGCTTTATAGTGGACCAAGACCGGATCATAATGCCCGCATACGGAACCTATACAGGTGGTCTAAGTGTTTCAGCCGAGCCACTTGCATCCATAATGAACGATAGTTCGACCTGCATTCTAACGGGGCTGCAAGCGTTGCCCGTTCCACGCCCCAAAGTCGTCTAATCTGCGCCTTCAAGCGCGTCTTCCAGATCTTTCAACTCTACCAGATTGGCCGCTAGAACCCTTTCAAGATACGTTTTACTGACGGGTATTCGCGTATCATTTTCCAATAAAACATAAGGTTTACGCGCAGTTGGCACCCAGCCCTGTATCGCATCGCGGTGAACCCAATGTGAGCGATGCACGGTTAGTCCGATTGCCCTGTCCAACTCGTTCACTGCATCAGAAAACCGCATGCGGGTACGATAGGTTTCAGAATTGGTTCGCACTTCGACAAAGTGACCCTTCGCGGTGATGTGAATGATGCGGGCGTCTTTCGGTATCTCCAAGCGCTTCGCCAAGCGGCTGTGACGCGGTAGGGATGCAGGTGGCATCACGGGCGTGCTTAGGACATCTTTTGCTTCGTCGCGCGTTTCAGCTGCGGGAATGACGGCGCGCAGTGCAAACATGAATAAAATAATGGCCATTGTAAAAGCCGAAAGTTCAAGCATTGCGGGTCTTAATTCTTCACCAGTGGCAAACACGTGGGTCAGGAATAAATCGATACTCAAGCCAATCAATATCGACGCAATTGATGCAAACACGAAATCGCGAAACGACCGCGAGGCGTCACGATGCATAAACGCACGACAGAACGCGTCGACGTTGTAGGCGACAAGAATAGAAAACCCTAATAAAAACAGCCAAATTAGAAAAAAATCAAATCGGTTTTGGTATGTTCCAAACGGTCCGGCAAACGCCGCAATGAGCGAACAGAAAAACCAGATTGATATGACACGCCAAACAAGCACCCCTGAAAGGGCACTTTTGAAAGCATTTTTTGCTTTGTGCACGAAGTTATCACGTTGATCTTGTGCAATATTCACTACTCGAATTCCTGATCACGGCTTACCGAACAACCTCTGTTAACGTTAACTAAGCTAACATGGGAGAAATTCAAAATTTTTCCCCTAACCAACGCATTCTATTCGCACGCGCATGGACAATGAATTTGGTAATTCGGGTATATTCCTTTGATCTAGCGATCAACCCGCACCAAAGTTTCGGTCGAGAAAAAGGCAGTACAGGTAATAATGATGTATATAAATTTAGGTCATAAGAAAACACCGGACGCTGATCGCACCCGGTGTCATGTCGTCGTATGCTTAATTTTTGGGACCTTAGGCGGTCAAACCCTCAGGTTCTGGTAGCCCATTTGCACGCGAACAGGCCGTCACGGTGTTTGCAAGCAAACACGCAATCGTCATCGGGCCAACACCGCCGGGAACCGGCGTAATTGCGCCGGCGACTTCTGAGCACGATGCAAAATCAACATCACCAACCAGCTTGTTTTTGCCATCACGTTCAATGCGGTTGATCCCCACGTCAATCACGGTTGCACCTTTCTTGATCCACTCACCTGGTACCATTTCAGGACGTCCAACCGCGGCAACAACAATATCCGCACGACCTACAACATCTGGCAAGTCTTTCGTGCGCGAATGCGCGATTGTAACCGTACAGCTGTCGCCCAACAAAAGCTGCGCCATTGGTTTTCCCACAATGTTGGAACGCCCAATCACGACGGCATTCAGACCCGACAAAGATCCATGATGTTCACGCAACATCATCAAGCAGCCAAGCGGTGTGCAAGGCACCATACTTTTTTGGCCAGTACCAAGCAGTCCAACGTTGGAAATATGAAACCCGTCAACATCTTTGGCAGGGCTGATCGAGTTAATCACAAGATCCTCATTCAGATGCTTGGGCAAGGGAAGCTGCACTAAAATCCCGTGAATGCTGTCATCGTTATTCAACTGATCAATCAACGCCAGCAAATCCGCCTCTGCCGTGTCAACGTCCAGCTTGTGTTCAACACTTTTCATGCCAACCTCAGTCGTCATTTTACCTTTAGAGCGCACATAAACCTGCGATGCAGGATCTTCGCCAACAAGCACAACCGCCAAACCGGGCGTGATGCCATGCTGTTCTTTCAAACGCGTCACGTGCTCGGCCACTTGGCCACGCACCTTGGCTGCAAAGGCTTTTCCATCAATAATTTGAGCGCTCATCATGTCGTCCTTTTGTCGTCTTTTCATATCAGTACCAAAGGGGCGGTGCGTGCCAAACACGCACCGCCCCCAAGTCTTTAGAACAAGCCCTCGATCTGGCCGTCATCGTTCAAGTGTATGTTCTCGGCAGAGGGAACACGTGGCAAACCTGGCATCGTCATGATCTCACCGCACACAACCACGACAAACCCTGCACCTGCAGACAAACGCACCTCACGAATAGGCACAGAATGCCCCGTCGGCGCGCCGCGCAAAGATGGATCGGTCGAAAAACTATACTGCGTTTTCGCCATACAGATCGGCAGATTTCCGTAGCCTTGCTCTTCCCATAGCTTCAGCTGATCACGCACTTTGTTGTCCGCAATCACTTCGTCCGCGTGATAAATGCGCTTCGCAATTGTTTCGATCTTCGCCATCAAAGGAATGTCGTCCTTGTAGATCGGTGCGAACTGGCTTGCGCCGCTCTCTGCAATCTCTGCAACACGTGTCGCAAGATCAGCAGAGCCTTCAGACCCAAGTTCCCAGTGACGCGACAAGATCGCTTCAGAGCCTTGCGTTGCGACATAGTCTTTGACCGCTTGGACTTCCGCATCTGTATCCGTGACGAAGTGGTTAATCGCTACGACCACCGGCACACCGAAAGATTTGATGTTTCCGATGTGGCGACCAAGGTTTGCACAGCCTTCTTTCACCGCATCCACGTTTTCCGCACCAAGATCACCCTTAGCAACGCCGCCGTTCATCTTCATGGCGCGCACAGTCGCAACCAGAACGACGCAATCAGGAGCCAAACCCGCCTTGCGACATTTGATGTTCATGAACTTCTCGGCACCCAGATCAGCACCAAAACCCGCTTCCGTCACAACGAAATCAGCGATCTTCAACGCTGTCGTCGTCGCAATCACAGAGTTACAGCCATGCGCGATATTCGCGAATGGGCCGCCATGCACAAAGGCTGGATTGTTCTCAAGCGTTTGCACAAGATTCGGCTGCATCGCATCTTTCAGCAATACGGTCATCGCGCCTTCTGCTTTGATATCACGGCAGAAAACAGGGCTACGATCACGGCGGTATGCCACGATCATGTCACCAAGACGCTTCTCAAGATCCTTCAGGTTATTTGCCAAGCACAAGATCGCCATCACCTCAGAAGCCACGGTAATGTCGAAACCGCCTTCACGTGGGAAGCCGTTCGCGACGCCACCAAGGGACACGTTCACCTGACGCAAGGCGCGGTCATTCATGTCCACAACGCGCTTCCACTGGACCCGGCGAATGTCGATTTCTGCCTCATTGCCCCAGTAAATGTGGTTGTCGAGCATTGCAGACAAAAGCGAATGCGCAGATGTGATCGCGTGAAAGTCACCTGTGAAGTGCAAGTTCATGTCTTCCATCGGAACGATCTGCGCGTAACCGCCACCCGCAGCACCACCTTTCATGCCGAAGTTTGGCCCCAAGGATGCTTCACGAATACAAACAGCCGCTTTCTTGCCAATGCGGTTCAGACCGTCGCCAAGACCGACAGTCGTCGTGGTCTTGCCTTCGCCCGCAGGCGTCGGGTTGATCGCGGTCACAAGGATCAGCTTGCCGTTCTTGTTGCCTTGAACACCATTGATGAACTCTTGGGACACTTTGGCTTTGTCGTGGCCATATGGCAGCAAATCTTTACTTTCAATTCCCAGCTTCATGCCAATCTCTTGGATCGGTTTCTTATCGGCTTCGCGCGCGATTTCGATGTCTGATTTATATCCCATGGGTCTTCTTTCCTGTTGAAATTCTACGCTGCTATTGTGCGGCTACTGTTTGAACTGCCTCGACGCGCACCGCCGAGAATTTGAATTCGGGAATTTTCCCGTATGGATCGATCGCCGGATTGGTCAGCACGTTAGCCGCCGCTTCGACGTAGGCGAAAGGTACAAACACCATGTCCTCGGACACCGCGCGATCTGCGCGGGCCATGATATCGATGCTCCCACGGCGCGTTGTCAGGCGCACCATGCCACCCGGCTCCACGCCAAGGGCGCGCAGGGTTTTAGGGTGCAGCGAACAGTTCGCTTCAGGTTCAACCGCATCCAGAACCATGGCACGACGGGTCATCGACCCTGTGTGCCAATGCTCCAACTGACGACCCGTGGTCATGATCATCGGGTATTCTGTATCGGGGACTTCATCCGGTGCAATGATTGAGGCAGGCGTAAACTTCGCACGTCCCCCTGCACGTGGAAAACCATCCCCGAACACAATCGCTTGGCCCGGATCGGTTGGGGACAGCGAAGGATAGGTCACCGTTTCGGTCTTGAGGCGCTCCCATGTGATGTTGTCGAGCGACTTCATCACTTGCTTCATCTCATCAAAGACTTGGCTGGCATCCGTATAACCCCAATCCAGACCCAAACGCTGTGCCAGATCGACCGTGATTGCCCAATCTTCACGCGCCTCACCGGGGGGTGGCACGGCAGGACGCACTCGCTGAACTTGGCGGTTCGTGTTGGAAACTGTGCCGTTCTTTTCATATAGCGCCGAGGCCGGCAGGATCACATCCGCAAAACAAGCGGTCTCTGTGAGGAAGATGTCCTGCACGACCAGATGTTCTAAATTTGCGCACGCATCGCGCGCATGTTCCACATCAGGATCAGACATCGCAGGGTTTTCGCCCTGAATATACATGCCCTTGATATTGCCCGCATAGGCCTGATCAAAAATCTCGGTCACGGTCAGACCGCACTTGTTAGACCAATCTTCATCGCGACCCCAAACACCAAAGATGTCTTCGCGTACTGCGTCATCCTCAACCGAACGGTAGTCAGGAACGAACATCGGAACGAGACCCGCATCAGACGCGCCTTGTACGTTGTTCTGACCGCGTAGCGGATGCAGACCTGCGCCCGGACGACCCACTTGGCCCGTCATCAGCGCCAACGAAATCAAGCAACGTGAATTGTCGGTGCCGTGGATATGCTGGCTGACACCCATGCCCCAGAAAATCATGCCCGCCTTGGCACCCGCAAAAATACGCGCAACGTCGCGGATCACATCAGGCGCAATGCCGCAAATGCCTTCCATTGCTTCGGGCGTAAAGTCTTTCAGGTGCGCCTTTTCAGCTTCCCAATTTTCGGTGTAGGCGTCGATATATTGCTTATCGTACAGCTCTTCTTCGACGATCACATGCATGATTGCGTTCAAAAGGCTGACGTCTGAACCCGGACGGAATTGCAGCATGTGCGAGGCGTGGCGCTTTAGGCCCTGCCCGCGCGGATCCATCACGATCAACTTGCCACCGCGCTTGGTGAACTGCTTGAAATAGGTCGCCGCAACGGGATGGTTTTCGACGGGATTTGCTCCAATCACGATGGCCACGTCCGCATTTTCGATCTCGTTAAACGTCGCTGTCACAGCGCCAGAACCCACGTTTTCAATCAACGCCGTTACAGAGGACGCGTGACACAAACGCGTACAATGATCGACATTGTTATGCTTGAACCCTTGGCGGATCAGCTTTTGGAACAGATATGCTTCTTCATTGGTGCATTTTGCAGAGCCAAAACCCGCAACAGATTGTCCACCATGGGCTTGGCGCAGCTTGGCAAGGCCGCCAGCGGCGCGATCCATCGCTTCTTCCCACGTTGCTTCGCGAAAATGCGTCAGCACATTGCCCGGATCGACGTTCAAACCCTTCGCAGGGGCATCATCACGACGGATCAGCGGTTTGGTGAGGCGGTGTTTATGGTGAATATAGTCGAAACCGAAACGGCCTTTGACGCACAAACGACCCTCATTCGCGGGGCCATTGATCCCCTCGATAAATTTCACTTTACCGTCTTTGACCTTCAACGACACCTTGCAACCGACGCCACAGAAGGGGCAAACGCTTTCGGTTTCACTGTCGAAATCCTTGCTATCCCCAACCTGCGCGTCGTCAACCACAGTTGACGGCATCAGCGCACCCGTTGGACAGGCTTGGACGCATTCACCGCAAGCAACACAGGTGCTGTCACCCATAGGATCGGCCAGATCGAACGTTGGATAGGAATTCAGACCACGGCCAGACATGCCAATCACATCGTTGACCTGCACTTCGCGACACGCACGCACGCAAAGGCCACATTGGATACAAGCATCAAGGTTAACGGACATCGCAACGTGGCTGTTGTCCAAAAGCGGGATGCAACCCTCTTCCATTTTCGGAAAGCGGCTTTGATCGATGCCATTGGCCTCTGCCATATCCCAAAGATGCGAGGATTTATCGTGGGACACATCACGCTCTGGCTGGTCGGCCATCAGCATTTCTACAACCATCTTGCGCGCGCTTTGTGCGCGGTTTGAATTGGTCGTAACAACCATGCCCTCATTCGGCTCACGGATACAAGACGCAACCAAAGTACGCTCACCCTCAACCTCGACCATGCAAGCACGACAATTGCCATCGGGGCGATATCCGGGCTGGGGTTTGTGGCACAGATGCGGAATGACAAGGCCCCGTCCATTGGCGACTTCCCAAATAGTTAGACCTGCATCAACAGTGACTTGTTCGCCGTCCATCGTGAATGTGATTTGATCAGTCATCGCCGAATTCCTTTTTCAAGATTGCAAGCAACTCTCTTGCAGCGACTTCGCCAATTTGACGTGTTTGACTAAGTTTGTCAGGGATATCTCGGTCTTCGGATCCATAGGTATTTAGTTGCAACAACGATTTTCCGTCACGCTCGGCTACTATGTATTTGCAGACAACTCTGGTGGGGTGAAGACCTTTAATTTCGCGGTCATCTTGAACAAATTTAGTTATAAATGCCATTGTCTACACCTCATCCGCGAAATGTTTCATGGTCATGCGAATGGGGTTCGGTGCCGCTTGGCCCAGACCACAGATCGACGCATCGCCCATTGCACTACACAGCTCTTCAAGCAGCGGTTGATCCCATTTATCCGCCTGCATCAATTGAACCGCCTTGCCACACCCCACGCGACACGGCGTACATTGCCCGCAGCTTTCATCTTCAAAGAAACGCAGCATATTCAGCGCTGCGCCGCGCGCACTATCTTTGTCAGACAGGATCACAACAGCAGCGGATCCGATGAACGTTCCAAGCGGTTGCAGCGTGTCAAAATCCATCGGAACATCATCGATCGACGCCGGCAAAAGACCCGCAGACGGACCACCCGGTTGATAGGCTTTGAATGTGTGACCGTCGATCATCCCACCAGACGCTTCGATCAAATCCATGATCGTGGACCCCGCCGGAAGCAAATGCACACCAGGGGTTTTCACACGGCCAGAGATGGAATAGCTGCGCAAACCTTTGCGGCCATTCTTCTCGGTTGAGGACAGGACTTCAGGCCCTTCACGTACAATGCGCGCCACCCAAAGCAGGGTTTCGACATTGTGAACCAGCGTCGGTTTGTTGAAAATACCAACCTGCGCCACGAAAGGCGGGCGGTGACGAGGCAGTCCGCGCTTGCCCTCGATACTTTCGATCATCGCACTTTCTTCACCGCAGATGTAGGCACCCGCGCCGCGTCGTAGATCAATGTAGCCCTTCTCGACCAGTCCCGCCTCTTCCAGTTTGGCGATTTCCTCAGCCAAGATGTGCAAAACCGCTGGGTATTCGTCGCGCATATAGATGAAACAGGTTTCTGCCTCGACGGCCCACGCGGCGATCAACATGCCTTCAAGGAACAAATGCGGCGTGCGTTCTAGATAGTAGCGATCTTTGAAAGTCCCGGGTTCGCCCTCGTCCCCGTTCACTGCCAAGTAGCGCGTACCTGCGTTGCCGCGCACGAAACCCCATTTTTTGCCAGACGGGAAACCCGCGCCACCAAGACCGCGCAGACCAGCGTCTAGAACAGTTTCTTGAACCTGTTCCCAATTCCCGTTTTCACGCAAGGATGTGAGCGCGGTGTAACCACCTGCCGCAACATAAGCGGCGAAACCTTCGTACTCGGGAATATCCGCGTGGGTGTGGCTTGCAGCAATTGCTGTCTGCACCTTTTCAGGCGTGGCGTGGTCGATGTGATGATGTCCCAGCTCCAGAACAGGCGCAGTATCGCAACGGCCCATGCAAGGTGCGCGCAAGACGCGGACTTCAGATGCGTCCAAACCGCTTTCCAGCGCAGACTTCAACGCTTGCGCACCCGCAAGTTCGCACGACAGTGAATCGCATACACGGATCGTCAAAGCAGGTGGCGGTGTTTCGCCCTCTTTCACAACATCGAAGTGCGCGTAAAAAGTCGCGACTTCGTAAACTTCGGCCATGGACAGGCGTAGCTCTTCCGCTAAGGCGCGCAGGTGTGCTGCGCTTAGATGTCCGTATTGATCTTGGATCAGATGCAGGAATTCGATCAACAAATCAGCGCGACGAGGGCGATCGGCTAAAAGTGCGCGCACCTCGTCCCACGCATTATCCTCTAGCTGGCGACCTTTGGGCGTATGGCGCCCCTTGCCTTTGCCAGATTTCCAAACGCCTTTGCGATCATCGAGCGCCATGCGCGTACCCTCCCCAAGCGACACAATGCGTGCCGAACCTGATCAAGTTCTACGCCATGCGACGGTATGCAATCCTTCATTCAAGACAGGAAATATCGCAAAAACGGAGTCCGTAAGCGAGGTGACGGGAATTGAATCTGAAAACCACTAAATCTAGCGCAGTTCACGCCAAATCGGTTGGTCTGGGATATGCAAACGCAGGGTCATTCCAAGGACTAAAACCCCTTCGCGTTCGACCGCTGCTGTCACACCACGCCGACCCTTTGCTGCCAATTTGAACCCCTTACCTTTGTCTGGATGCTGGGCCTCGAAAAAGGGTGCGGGCAAATGGCATGGGCGGTTTTCCATATCAATGAGCAGCCCCGGTCCATCTTCAGCCACCAAGCGCGAAGATGGGGGAACGTGGGTCCAATCAGGGATGCCCTCAATCACCAAAGACGCGCCAATAAGGGTAGGTTCCAACGTCTCAAGCCCCATGTCAGCCGCGATCAAATCCAATTCTTCATGCGACACAATTGATAATTGGCGTGCATTTTTGATGGGTGTGTAGCGTTTGTATTGCTGTTTGACACGGCTACAGGATGGGCGTGTCAGCCCTGCGTGAAACTCGGCCTCATATCCCGCAAAGGTAAGCGGCATTTCAGTCAGCGCCGCTGAGGTCAGATCTGCCTCGCTATCTCTCACAGAGCCGAGCCAAAGAACTGTCGCGTAAAAATCGGTGGGTTTAAGAGCGGGCATAGGGCCTCCAAATTTGATTGCCCCACACTAGCAATGCCACCCCACGGCATTCAATCCAGAATGTGTGATCTCAACAATCACACCCGGACATGAAAAACCCCAGCGCTTGGCTGGGGTTCATCAAAATTTAACGTCGTAATACAGGTCTACGTGGTGGGTTCAGGTTCCATCCCGCCCGTGGGCTTGGCCCGTGGCTTGGTCTTTGGAATGTCCGTCACACTTGGCGCATTGCCTTGATCTGGCGTGTCGTCCTCATCGGGGCCAGCATTGGGTACTTCGCCGTCCATAACGCGCTTGATTTCTTCGCCTGTTAGCGTTTCGTACTCAAGCAAGCCTTGCGCAAGGCGTTCCCACTCTTCGTTCTTTTCGCTCAGGATGCGATGCGCGGTGACATAGGCTTCGTCGATCATGCGCTTAACTTCGGCTTCAATCAGCTCTTTCGTCGCCGCAGAGATGGAAAAACCTCCCGCGCCATTGCCGTTATATCCTTCATGCGCCTGTTCGTAGTCAATGTTGCCGACTTTGTCAGACATGCCCCAACGCAGAACCATTGCACGCGCTAGGCCAGAGGCTTGCTGAATATCGCCAGCAGGACCGTTGGACACATTATCCGCACCGTATTTGATGATTTCAGCCGCTTTACCCGCCATCGTCATCGCCATCTTTTCTTCGCACTCGGAACGATGCCAGTTCAAGCGATCAATCTCGGGCAAAGACACGACCATACCAAGCGCACCACCACGTGGGATGATCGTTGCTTTGTAAACCGGATCACACTGCGGCAAATGCATGCCAACAACGGCGTGGCCCGCTTCATGGTAGGCTGTCTTTTCTTTTTGATCATTGGTCAGAACCATCGAACGACGTTCCGCACCCATCATCACCTTATCTTTGGCAGATTCGAAATCCTCCATCGTCACAAAA